>Ga0247815_10001799_pt1 | contig 16256 bp, 13 predicted proteins | sample UWRJL194509B1_FD_181014 | JGI IMG/M metagenome (GOLD analysis project Ga0247815, IMG submission 181014) | Plant litter microbial communities from Arlington Agricultural Research Station in Wisconsin, United States - UWRJ-L194-509B-1 | ecosystem: Environmental > Terrestrial > Plant litter >...
CACATGCAATCATTAAAAGGAAAAACAGCAATTATTACAGGTGCAGGTAAAGGATTAGGCAAAGCAATGTCGTTGGCATTGGCGGCAGAAGGAGTAAATTTAGGACTGATTGGACGCACGACTGCCGATTTGGAAAAGCTGCACACAGAGTTGACCGGCCTTTATCCCGCGATTACTATTGCTTATGCAACGGCTGATGTTGGAAATTACATGGCAGTAAAGCTGGCAGTGGAAACAGTTACAACTACGCTGCAAACAGTAGATATTTTGATTAATAATGCAGGTATATTAAAAGTAGGTGGCTTTCTGGAACTACCGGTAGAAGAATGGGAGCAAGTTATGCAGATTAATGTATTAGGTACTTACTATATGGTACACGAAGTTCTTCCATTTTTATTAAAAAACGGGAAAGGTGATATCATTAATATTGCCTCTACGGCAGGACAAAAGGGCGCTGCGAAAATGAGCGCTTATGGTGCAGCTAAAGCAGCGGTGATTAACCTCAGTGAATCACTGATGCAGGAAGTCCGTAAATCAAATATCAGGGTAACTACTTTCAATCCGAGTACCATCGCAACGGAGATGACTATAACCGCCAATTTTACTGATGGCAATGAAGAAAAAGTATTACAACCAGAGGATCTTGCCTTTTTGGTAGTTAATAATCTGAAGCTGCCACAACGTGCGTTTGTGAAAGAAATTGGATTGTGGTCAACTAATCCTTGAAAGATGATAATGCGTGCAGCCAGGTCATAGAGATATATTAGACCGCTTCCACATGTGATATGTTCAACTTTTTGCCATCTCCGAATAGTTGAACATATTAGGTGTCAAACCTCTTTTTTTGCAAAAGAGATTTTAGTTGAAGGAAGACCTGAATTCGATAGGGGACATTTTAGTCTTGCTCTTAAACAACTTGCTAAAACTTTGCGGATGTTCAAATCCTAATTCGTATGCAATTTCGCCAATTGACAAACCAGTATTTGAAAGTCTTTCTTTAGCTTTTTCCACAAGTTTCAAATGAATATATTGCTGTGCGTTTTGCCCGATGCGTGACCGAAGCACATCGCTCAAATATCCTGGCGAAAGATTTAATTGTTCAGAAAGGAATTGCACTGTAGGAATACCCTTAATAATAGATTGCTGGCCGTTATAGTAATCATCTAAAATGGCTTCTGTTTTTTGAAGGATATCATTATTTACAGCTTTTCGGGTAATGAACTGGCGCTTGTAAAATCGATTGACATAGCTAAGCAGCAATTCTATCTGTGCAACCATAACTTCCTGGCTAAATTCATCCACACGGCTGTTTAATTCTTCTCTGATAATATTGTAAATAGACAGAATAATATTTTTTTCCTGATCTGATAAATGCAGGGCTTCGTTAACCGAATAGGAAAAGTAACCATACTGTTTTATCTTTTGTGCCAGGGGATAACCTAGGAAAAAATCCGGATGAATAAGGAGTATATATGCATATGTATTACTGTTATATTCAGTACTTCCAACTAGCTGATTAGGTGCTAGAAAAAGCATACTGCCTTCGTTAAAATCATAATAATCCTGTCCGTATTTTAGTCTTCCACTATTTTTTGTGATAAACGTAATCTTATAGAAATCTAAGATGTCGTAAATTGGAGCCATTGCTGGATTAAAAGGGTTTTTTTCATTGAAATGTACCAGACTTATTAATGGATGTTGCGGTTTTGGCAAACCAAAAGCCTGATGACTTTCTGATATAGATATAAATCGGACGGGTCTTTCAGCTTTTTTTTTCATTATAGCGCCTTTCTTTGTTTGTAAATTTAAATAAAAACCTATGACATTAGGAAGGCCATAGGTTTTCAGTATAATTAAAAATTACCAGGGAAGTTTGTTGCCCGGCCCTGTGAAACTGGTAGGCCCTGTAAAACTTCCTGTTGGAATGTCTTCAGCCAACGCGACTCTTACGACTTCAAGAGAGCCTTCTTCTACCGTGTCGGTTCCCTGAAAATTATTGAGTGCTGTAGCAGTGAAACCGGGGCTTACCAAATTGACTTTGATATTGGAGCTTTCTAATTCTATTGCCAGTGACAGAAAAACACCATTTAAAGCAGTTTTAGATGCGCCGTAAACCGCATCAAATGCGCTGCGGTAAGGATTTTCAGGATCCGAATTTACAGTAAGAGAACCTAATGCACTTGAAACGGTAACAATCCGGGCATCTGTGGCGTTTCGTAATAATGGCAAAAAAGCCTGAGTTACGGCAAGTGTTCCAAACACATTAGTGTCCCAAACAGTGCGCATATCGCTAATCACTGCAACGCTTGGCATCTGAGCTCCCAGCATTTCCTCCATCGTTTTACCTTGTTTTCCTACGTTTGAAATGGCGGCGTTATTTACCAGTAAAGTGAGAAATCCAGAATCACTTTCTATTTGCTTTACTGCCGCATTGATTGAACTGGTATCTGTAATATTCAGCTGAATCGCTTTTGCCTGACCGCCGATTTTGGCTGCGGCTATCTGACCTTTTTCCATATCTCTGGAACCGACATACACTGAGTAACCTTTATCAGCAAGCGCTTTTGCTACTTCATAGCCTATACCGGTATTGGCTCCCGAAACGAGTGCCACTTTCTTTTCGTGTGCTTCCATAATCTCATTTATTTTATACTGCAAATTTCTGCAAGAGCAATACGAATCCTGAAGTCAAACCAAGGATTGTTGTAGCCAAATTGAGGATGCTCTTAAAGAACAGCTAATCTTTGAAAAATCTGATTATCTCCATTTTGGTTACAACCCCGTCCATTTCGGTTATCGTCGCGGTTCTGACCTTATGCACATTTGTAATGTAATTAACAACCAACATTATGAATACTATATTTATTACTGGTGCATCAACCGGATTAGGAAAATCAACTGCTAAATTGTTTCAGGCCAAAGGATGGAAGGTAATTGCAACCATGCGCAGTCCCGAGCTGGAGACTGAATTAAACGGCTTGGAAAATTTGACTTTACTGCCCCTCGATATAACAAATACGGAACAGGTAAGGCAGATCGTACAACAAGCAATTAGTTTGGGAGACATCGACGTAGTTTTTAACAACGCCGGGTATGGCCTGATTGGGCCTGTAGAGTCTAATAGCAAAGAACAGATAAGGTCGCAGTTTGAAACTAACTTTTTTGGTACGGTTTGGGTGATACAGGAATTTATTCCCTACTTTAGAAAAAAACAAGGGGGTTTGTTTATCAATACAACTTCGCTATGCGGTTTAACATCCAACCCACAATCTGCCATATATAATGCTTCCAAATGGGCATTACAGGGTCTAGCCGAGAGCATGTCTTATGACCTGGCGCAGTTTGGAATTGGAATAAAAAATGTTGCGCCCGGTGGGATAAAAACAGACTTTACCAAAGCGATGCAGGTGAGTGGGGATAAAGCATATGAGGCGACTATGGCGAAAATGATGGAAGGATTTCAGGATGGTACGCTAATGGAGTTTACTGAAGCGGAATTGATAGCGGAAGTGGTCTACCGGGCTGCGACAGATGGTGAAGATCAGTTGACTTACCCCGCTGGAAATGATGCGGTCCGGTTGTATGCTAAACGACTTGCCCAGGGACCTGAAGCATATCGTAAGGACCTAACTGCTTACCTGAACCTAAAAACCCCATATACCTTAGTTACAGTTTAAAATAACGATAAAGGATGGATGAAATATCTTGTTCTCCATCCTTTTTAACTTCTAAAGATGAAATCAGAATCAAAACAACCTTTTATTTTCAATTCCATATCAGAACTGCATAAGGCCCTGGGGCTAACGAAACCACTTCATCCGCTCATCAGCCTGGTAGATTATGGTGATGTAAAAGCGGATACCGCAGAATTGGAAAAGGGAATGGTTTTTAACTTTTATAAAATTTCATACAAAAAGAATTTTAGCGGGAAAATAAAGTACGGACAAAGTCATTATGATTTCGACGAAGGGGGATTATCTTTTTTTTCGCCTAATCAGGTGATTACTGCATTAGAAGGAGAAGCCGACTATGGCGGCTATACCTTACTTGTCCATCCGGATTTTATTTTAGGTCATCCTCTAGGTCAGCATATCAGAAATTATGGTTTTTTTGATTATTCAGTTACTGAAGCATTATATCTTTCAGATAAGGAAAAAAAGGTGATCATGTCAATATTTGAAAACATAGAATCCGAATTGGAATCTGCTATTGATCAGATCAGTCAGGATGTGCTTATTTCACAAATTGAACTGCTTCTAAATTACAGCAAACGTTTCTACACCAGGCAATTTATCACCCGCAAAACTGGTAGCAATGACTTGCTTGTTCGTTTTGAAGCTGCCCTTTCTGAATATTTTGATAGTGACGGGCCATCTTTGACTGGCCTGCCTACCGTTGCCCAACTGGCCGGTCCATTAAATGTATCTTCCCATTATCTAAGTGATATGCTGAGGACCCTCACCGGGCAAAATACGCAGCAGCATATTCATGAGAAGATGATTAGAAAAGCAAAGGAACTATTATCTCTAAGCAATTTGTCAATCAGTGAAATAGCCTATAAGCTGGGATTCGAACATCCGCAATCCTTTAACCGGATTTTCAAGAAAAAGATGAAAGTATCACCGCTTGATTTTAGGAACTCATTTAATTAAATACAGTTATTAAGGAACATAAATAGTTCTTGCAGTTCCCCCCATGAAATGATAGCCATTGGGATTTTTTTCTTTTATTTCAGATTTCCATCTTTAATTTGCCCGATCTATTCTCGTTTTCGCTATTAGCGTATTAATTAGTGTACCTTGCAACAGTTGGTTATAAGACAAAGGCCGGCTTAAAATAATATAAAATTAAAATGGGAAAAGAAACAAACGCTGCAATAGCTGCAACACCAAAAACAAGAACACCTAGGAAAATCAAAAAAGCAGCGGCAAAAGTAGCTTCGGCTGCGCCTAAAGCATAGTTAATAGGGAATAAAATCCTATTAGTTCACTAAAATAAACGCTTCTAAACGAGAAATTTAGAGGCGTTTTTATTTTTCAATGATTTTAGAGATGCCCTTCATCTTCGATTTGACGGCCAAATTACATAAGGAATTGCTTTTTACCATTTGGTAAATGGTTTCTATTTTTCTATACCAACATTTGCATCATTATTTAAATATACAAAGTCATGAGCAGAAAAGTAGTATTAATAACAGGAACAAATAGTGGTTTTGGATGGCTAACTGCCAATAGTGTTGCAGCTTTAGGGCACAAAGTTTACGCGACCATGAGAGATACCGATGGCAAAAATGCTGATAAAGCAAAAGCCCTGGGTCAAATAGAAAACATAACTGTTTTGGATGTGTCTCTGACCGACGAAATAAGTGTTAAAAACGCTTTCGACAGCATTATCGCAGCGGAAGGAAAAATTGATATTTTGGTAAATAATGCTGGTATAGCAATGTTTGGTGTGGCTGAAAGTGCTACTCCTGCTGATTTGCAACGGGTAATGGATATCAATTTTATTGCGCCATGGAGATTGATGAAATTAGCATTGCCATTTATGCGCAAACAATCAGAAGGCTTAATTATAAATGTTTCAAGTGGATGGGGAAGGTTTGGTGCTCCTTTTTCGGCAGTGTATGCGGCGTCAAAGTTTGCATTGGAAGGTCTAAGTGAAGGTTTGCATTATGAATTACGACCATTGGGGGTCGATTTGGTAATACTTCAACCAGGTGCATTTCCAACTGAAATGTCCCAAAAGACTCAGTTTGGTTCTGATACAGCAGTTGTTGACGATTATAAGGTGTTAGAAGAATTCCCAGGTAAGATGTTTAATGCAATAGGCCAAATGTTTGAAACTACAAAACCTAATCCGCAGGATGTTGCAGACGCAGTTATAAACCTGATCAATTTACCCAAAGGACAAAGGCCATTAAGGACAGTTGCTGATCCGTCGACTGGAGAAATTGTTGAAAGGGCTAACAATGCTGTAAAAGTAGAATTTGAAAATGTATTAAAAGCATTCGGTATACAGGAACTCTTAGCGTAAAATGTCACTGGGATATGAACCGTTTTGATAACCGCAACGATTCTCATTATTACCAAGCCGTGACCTCCACGGATGATGTGGATGTTATATTTGCTTCATAAAACTGAGCTATTGATGAAGAAAATAGGATTTTTATCGTTCGGGCACTGGTCTGACCATCCCGCATACCAAACCCGTACAGCAGGTGATACCTTGCTGCAATCCATTGATCTGGCTGTTGCCGCTGAAGAAATAGGGGTGGATGGTGCCTATTTCCGGGTTCATCATTTTGCCCGCCAATTGGCTTCCCCATTTCCTTTGCTATCGGCCATTGGCGCCAAAACCAGTAAGATAGAAATTGGTACCGGAGTTATCGATATGCGTTATGAAAACCCGCTGTACATGGTTGAAGATGCAAGCGCTGCCGACCTGATTTCTGGTGGTCGTTTACAATTAGGCCTTAGCCGGGGTTCGCCCGAGCAGGTGATTGAAGGTTGGCGCAACTTCGGTTATGCACCCGAGGATGGTGAAACCGATGCAGACATGGGACGAAAAAAAGGACTGGAGTTTTTGGATAAATTAAAAGGCGAGGGTTTTGCCGAACCGAATCCATATCCGATGTTTCCGAACCCGCCCGGATTGCTGCGACTTGAGCCACATTCTGATGGATTGCGGGAGCGCATCTGGTGGGGAGCCGCATCTAACGCTACTGCAGTTTGGGCGGCCGAGAACGGCATGCACCTGCAAAGTTCTACGTTGAAATTTGACGAAAGTGGTAAACCTTTTCATGTGCAGCAGGCAGAGCAAATCAGGTTATACAAAGAAGCCTGGGCAAAGGCCGGTCACCAGCGTGAAGCAAGAGTTTCTGTAAGTCGCTCCATTTTTGCGCTGATGAACGATCAGGACAGACTTTACTTTGGACAGCAGGCAAAAGGCAGCGATAGCTTTGGTTATATTGAAGCGGATAAACGCGCGGTCTTTGGAAAGAGTTATGCTGCTGAACCCGACAAGCTTATCAAAGAGCTTGCTGAGGACGAAGCAATCCAGGAAGCGGATACCTTATTACTTACTATACCAAATACATTGGGTGTTGAATACAACATCCATGTATTATCTTCTATCCTTGAACATGTTGCCCCTGCACTTGGCTGGAGATAAAATATGCTGTCAGTTTTTGAGAAAGAATGAATTATTACGCTAATTCTTTCTCAGAAACACCAGCAAACAGATACCCGTTCCAAGGGTATAAGCCATAGGCTTGATTGTCTTTCATTATGTATTCTTGTGCCAATTGGGCAATAGGATATTAGGAACCCACTTCAAATTGTAACCCGCTTAAATATCTGTATAATCCTTGTTCGCTCCTAATCAATTCCTGGTGAGTACCGGATTCGATAATTTGTCCCTTCTCCAGAACGATAATCATGTCTGCTTCACGAATAGTGGATAGCCTGTGTGCTATGATAATTGAAGTACGGCCTTTCATCAGTACTTCCAGAGCTTCCTGTACCAGGCGTTCAGATTCAGAATCAAGTGAAGAGGTGGCTTCGTCCAATATCAATATAGATGGGTTTTTGAGCAGTGCCCTGGCAATAGCAATGCGCTGGCGTTGCCCGCCTGATAGCTTTACGCCGCGTTCACCAACCACCGTTTCATAGGCCTCAGGAAATGAGGTGATGAACTGATGGGCATTTGCCTGTTTAGCAGACTGTATAATTTCTTCTTTAGTAGCACTTAATTTGCCGTAAGCAATATTTTCCAGTATTGTGCCGCCAAATAACATCACATCCTGCGGAACAATGGCTACCTGGTTCCTGATATCAGTGAGCGAATACTCACCCGCAGGTTTACCATCAAACAAAATTTCGCCACTTTGAGGATGATAAAATTGTAGGATCAAGCCGGCAGTGGTAGATTTTCCAGAACCACTGGGGCCTACAATTGCGACCTTCTGACCGGCAATGGCCTCGAATGATACGTTTTTTAGCACTTCTATATCAGGCCTGGATGGATAGGAGAAATTGACATTCTGGAAGGACAGATTTCCTTCTATTTTATTTTTCACGATGTTATCCATTTTGTTTATGGATACCTCTTCGCCTTCTTCTGCTAATATTTCAAGTACACGCTCGCTGGCACCTACGGTTTTTTGTACGTTCGCAAACAGCTCAGGGAAACTGCCAAGAGAGCTTCCTAAAAACATGGCATAGAGTGAGAACTTTAACAATTCGCCAAAGGTGATTTCGTTACGACTTACCAGTATGCAACCGTAGCCGACCACGGCCAAAACACCACCAAAGACGCATAATACGATAAACGAAACAAACATACCCCTATACTTTGCACCCTTGATAGCAATACTTGCCACATCGCTGATGGTATTACTATAACGTGCGGCCTCAAATGATTCGTTTACAAAAGCTTTTACGTTGGCTATTCCCAACAGGGTTTCTTCAACTATTATATTGGATTCTGCCATTTTATCCTGGGCCTGGCGTGATATCTTTTTGATATACCTGCCAAAGAAAACAGCAAAAACAATCATAACTGGTAAAACCATAAGCAGCGCAAATACCAGTTTTTTTGAAATGATGGCCATAAAAATAATGCCGCCTATGAGCAGAACAGCCTGCCTCAGCATTTCAGCAATGGTGGTAGTAAGTGTATCCTGCACCTGCGATAAATCTGCAGAGATCCGGCTATTGAGCTCACCAACCCTGCGGTTAGAAAAAAAGTTCATGGGTAGGGTGATCAATTTGAAATACGTATCACGCCTGATGTCGGCCAGTGAACGCTCGGCTACATTCACAAACCATAAAATGCGGAAATACGATACCACAGCCTGCACCGCTAATACTACAAATGCCAATACCAAAATTCCCTGTATGGTGCCTGGTAAATAGCTGCTGGCAGGCTTTCCCTGGGCTGTATCGATCAAAGCACCAATAAATGATGGAAATGCAAGCCCAACCAAACTTGATAAAAACAGAAAGAATAAAGCTGCTATAAATTTACCTTGATAGGGTTTGAGATATGCGAGCAAACGCGCAACATGGGTTAAGGTTTCCCTGGTTATTTTTGCTTTTGATAATTCAATGCCTGATGCGTTACCGCTGTTTAATCGTTGTCTTGCCATTTTATTTTAATATACGGCAATCAAATCCGTAATCTGTAAGTATGTGATTCATGTTGTAAAAAATATTATTGCGGCACTTCAGATGTTGGATCTTGCAGTATCGCAGGGAAGATGTGTGAAATAATTCGTCAGACATTATAATTAAGACGAATCAGCATCAAAAATACTTTAAATATTCACAAATAAATGTTGAGAGATATTCTAAGCTGATCGGCTGTCCTTGCTGAGATAAAGCTAAGACTGCCGGGGATTTAATTTTACTGAAAAATGTTTGTATATCATTGGGCTTTTCGTTAATTTCAGAATATTAAATTGATTCATTGTATCAAAATTATGTTTATATCGATTATCACGCCTGCCTATAATCGTGCTGAGACTCTCCATCGTTGCTTTGAGTCACTGAACAAACAATCTTATAAAAATTTCGAGTGGATCATTATCGACGATGGATCTGTAGATAACACAGCTGAGGTGGTGGCCGAGTGGCAGCGGGGGTCGTCTATGAATATCAGGTATTTAAAAAAGCCTAATGGTGGTAAACCTTCTGCAGTCAACCAGGGAGTAAAACTGGCTGGTGCAGAAATGTGTGTAATATTGGATTCTGATGATGCCCTCTGTATTGATGGCTTACGAATTTTAGTGGAGGCATGGCAAGGGCTTAGCCTGGAAGTTAGAGACTTATATTGGTGTGTTTGTGCATTAGTAGAGGATTCGGTTACCAAAAAAGTTGTAGGTGACCTATTTCCTGCTGATCAGATTAGTTTAACAGGAGGAGAGTTTCAATTTAAGTATAAGATAGCAGGTGAAAAATTCGGGTTGATGCGTACAGCGTTGTTAAAGCATAATCCATATCCCGAATCCGATGGTTACAAATTTGTGCCTGAAAGTTATATCTGGAACAGGTTAGGTCGACAATACAAATACATCTGCCTTAACTCGGTAGTAAGAACGTATTTCATGCCAACAGGTGCTGCCATCGGCAACTTGAGTGGAAAAGCAAATAGAATAAGGAACGCCAAAGGACTGCTGATATGTGACGTAGATGTAGTGAACAAAGACATGCCCCATTGGTTTTCTACCTCGCCTATATTTTTCTTCAAAAGGGCGGCGCAGCTTTCGCGCTATGGAATTCATGCCAATTCATTATTGCACAATTTTAACAGGCTAGAATCTTTTTGGGGCAAAATGCTTGTTCTATTGTCTTTACCACTTGGTTTTGCACTTTATTTAGGGGATAAGTTATGGTTTAAATATTATTACAGTCCGGCTAAGTCTAGATTATCAATCGACACCGTATCATAAATCATTATGGGATTATTTTTACTGTCGCTGCTTTTAGCCACGGTGAAGTAAACCTTACTGATATATTTTCTGGAGCCTGACCATTGGCCTGTATGTACACGATCATCTTACCGTGAAACACACGTTGCTTATTATCTGTATAGTCGCCCATATCAGTGTTATTCCCAGCTTCCATTCCCAGCAACTTTGCATTTCCAATGATGTCACATGTGATTTCATCATCGGACAGCATTACCGGAATACCATCTTCGTCAACGATCTGCAACTCAATCTGTGCAAGCTTACTGCCTGCTTCGAGTTTCAGTTCGTCACCCTGTATAATTTTGATCGATTGCTGGCGTTTGCTGGTTTGCAGGAGCTGCCGTGTTGTTTCTTTTCCTTTCAAATCCATTCCGACCACCTGCAGTTTACCTTCAGAATAGGGGATATCCCAATAGATTATACCATTTTTTCCATCATGGGCTTTAATCGGGCCAACAACCTTTCCGTTTAACTCCAATTGAGCTTTTGCTGCATTGGTATAACACACAACCCTGATCAGTTGCCCGTTCTGATAATTCCAGCTTGGCCAGGCATCCATGGAAGGGGCTTCACTTTGTTTGGTCCCTTGTGCAGATTCAAGCGCGGACCAAACATCGCCTTCTACGGCACCCTCCTTAAGTGGATAGCTTCCGAGATACGCCACAGGTTTGTCCGACCAAAGAGATTGACGGAAGTAACCCCTAGGTTTGATGTAACCAGCAAAATCCAGCAACCCTGAATAGAAGCCACGCGAAGGCCAGCGGCCGGATTCTCCCAGGTAGTCTATTCCAGTCCATAGAAACTGCCCGAATATATGCTCATTGTTTTTCACTGCCATCCAGGCATCAAGGTCATGTCGATTTTCACTGCCAAAGATCACCCGTTTTGGATAGCGTTTATGGTCCTCAATATAGCGGCTTTCGGTATAGTTATAACCAGCGATATCCAGTGCACCTGGATATTCAGTTTCATTTGACATTGCAACACCTGCCAGTCCTGCGGTTACCGGTCGGCTTAGGTCATACTGTCGCACTACGGCGGCGAGTTTTTTTGCAATTTCACCTAAACGGCTGGCATCTGGTGCATCTTTTTTATAGCCGCCAAAAATCGGCTGTGTAAAACCACCTTCCTTTGTGCCTGCCAGCACAGGATGAGAGTAAGGGTCGTTTGGATAATCAACTTCGTTTCCTATACTCCAGGCAAAGATCGAGAGATGGTTTCGGTCCCGTTTTACCATGTCTGCAAGATCCCTTTCTCCCCATTCTTTAAAAAAATCAAAAGTTCCCTGGAATCCGGGAGTGCCTACATTCCAGCCCTGTAGCCATTTGCGTTTAGGAAATTCCCATTCGTCAAAAGCCTCGTCCATCACCAGCAGACCCAGTTCATCACATAGCGCGTAAAATGACGAAGCTTCAGGATTATGGCTGGTCCGGATTGCATTAACGCCAAGGGTTTTCAGTGTCTGCAGGCGACGGCGCCATACGCTGGGATACATTTCGGCCCCAAGAACCCCTGCATCATGATGTAAACAAACTCCTTTCACTTTCATCTGTTTGCCATTCAATGCAAAACCCTTATCCGCGCTGAAAGTAAAGGTGCGAAAGCCAGTGACCACAGTAGATTTATCTATTATTTTGTTATTTTGCATAACCGTGGTCCGCAAAGTGTACAGATCTGGCACATCCAGGCTCCATAACTTTGGATTATTGACATCAAGTGCTGATTTGATCTGCCCGCTTTTGCCTGCAGTAATAGTTACCTTGTCAGTTCTCTTTGTTACTACTGATCCGTTTTTGCCCACAAGTTCGTTGAGTACTGTCAGTTCCGCGTTTGAAGATGATGTGTTGGTGAGCCCAATCTGTAAATGCAGTTTTCCTTTTTTTCCTTTTACTTCCGGGAAGGCATATACTCCCCATTGTTCCAGATGGACCGGATTGGCCCGCACCAGCCACACATCACGGTAAATCCCCGAACCAGTATACCAACGGGAGTCTGCATCCTGACTGTGATCAACCCTGACTGCGATCTGATTTTCCTGCCCGTATTTTATATATGAAGTAATGTCATAACTGAAGGAAATATAACCGTTGGGGCGTTTGCCAACTGATTTCCCGTTCACAAAAACCTCGCTGCGGTTGTACACACCTTCGAAATAGAGGTACAATTTCATGCCCTGGTCTTTGTCAGCTATAGTAATTTTCTTGTTGTACCAACCTATCCCACCTGGAAGATAGCCGTCAGAGCTGGCATAAGCCGGAGCCAGAGGTTGTTTCACGCTCCAGTCGTGCGGTAGCTGCACGTTGCGCCATAATTTATTATTGTCCCCAATTTCCGCTTTTCCGTCAATCTCCCCCAGGTGAAAACGCCAGTCAGTATTAATTTTTTCTGCCTCGCCAAAGCCGGGTTGTGCAAAAGTATCTGCAGGCATAAATAGATGAAGCGTAAGTGCAAAAATTGAATATCTAATCAATCGAATCATGATGTTTGTTTAATGGTCAGGCAGCGGTACTGAATTAAGACTCAACGCCAGTGAGCATGGGTTAATATTTTGGTGGCATTTTTTTTATCCCTCAAATTCAGTGGTAAAAAGTACATAAAATTACTTGAAATCATCAACTGCAAATGAAAAGATTAGTTGCTGAACTATGTAGTCAGGAAAAAATGCAATAATAGCAGTCCGGGAATTCCAACTCATCGTTTCTGATGCGATTAAAATCGTTTTTTACTGTCAAAAACGATTTATTTTTGATATCATTGATCGATAATTAATAACCAGAGGATTTGACTATACAAGACCTGATCAGGCGTATTCACATCGACGAAGACGAATCTGCCTTTAATGAATTGTATAAGCAGCATATAGCAAAGCTGTATAAATTCGCTTATTCCTTTCTGGATGACGGTGAAGCTGCTGAGGAAATTGTAAATGATGCACTGATCCGGATTTGGATGGAACGCAGGAACCTGGGCGCGATCCGCAATACAAAGGTTTACCTGTATACCTCTATCAAAAACATGTGCCTTAATCATTTGCGCAGTTTATCGTCCAAAAGGAACAATGAACAAAAGGTATTTGAGGCCTACTACTTTCACCTTTCTGTAGATCCGTCACAGTTATTAATCAGCAAAGAGCTTTCTGTACATGTATTGAAGGCCGTTAACCAGTTGCCCGAAAGGTGCAAACTAATTTTTAAAATGGTGAAAGAGGATGACCTCAGCTGTACTGAAGTAGCCTCCATTCTGGGACTGTCTCCAAAAACAGTATTCACCCAGCTTTCCATTGCGCTCAAAAAACTGGATTCTGCATTGAGTAATAGTTAGTGATTTTGCTGATTCGGCAGAGGTTTAAACACTGATTGATATAATTTCCAATTTATTTCATATCCTCTTAAGAATACGGCAATACTCGCGTGTCTATAATTTAAATACACTGATAATTATATATGGGAAAAACCAGATTTATTGAGCTTATGGCTAAAAGCATAGGAAAATCTGCAACAAAAGAAGAGTTAGAAGAGCTTCAAGTCTTTCTGGATCAAAATCCGGAATACAAAACAACGCACAACGTAGCAAATGCTTTGAAACTGAAAGCTAAACAACAAATAAATATATTTGAAGACCGTGATTTAAATACAGGCTTATCAAAACTTTGGGATAATATAGATAGCCGCGAGGCTGCTGAACCTGAGATGGAAACTATAGTTATAGGTATGCCACAAAGGAAGACAGTAATTGGCTACAGGGCCTGGACTGCAGCAGCTGCAGTACTTATTGCTTGTATTACTGGTTTTTACTTTTATTTCGCTAAGGGCAACCAAATGGATAGCGTTGTAATGAACAGCATTTTCGTTCCTTTTGGAAAAACAAGGGAATTGGTATTGCCTGATGGAACAAAAGTAAAACTTAACTCTGGCAGTACAATCACCTGGCCTCAATCATTCGCTAAAGACACAAGGGTAGTAACTCTAAAAGGAGAGGGCTATTTTGAAGTAACAAAGAATCCCAGAAGGCCGTTTTTAGTTGTCACAGACGAGCTTACTGTCAAGGTTTTAGGTACTGTATTTAATGTCAAGGCCTACGCCGATGATCAGAATACTGAAACTACGCTATTGAAAGGAAAGGTACAGGTGCAGTTGAAAGACCGGCCTGAAAAAACGATCATTCTGCTGCCAAATGAAAAACTGGTTGTAATGCATGCAGCTTACATTCCTGACCAAAGTGCAGATAATATACAAGCAAGGACCGAATACCAGTTGAAAAAGTTGCCCAACCTTAAACCGCAGGATATGCTGGAAACGGCTTGGTTAAGTAATAGGTTGGTATTTATAAATGAGAACTTTGAGACCGTAGCGAGACAAATGGAAAGAAAATACAATGTGCAACTGGTATTTGACGACCCTGTGCTGAAGACGGAACAACTCAGTGGCGCGCTCGAAGAAGAATCACTTGAAAGTGCATTGGGAATTATAAAACTGACTACACCATTTAGATTTAAGGCAGATGGAAGGGTTATTCATATTTTACATCAATAACATCCGCTTTTAAATTAATTACGTCCGGAAACGAAATAACAAATCCGGATTTTAATAAGCAAACAACTCACCAAATAACCATAAAAAACAAGAACCATGAAAAAACTCTACTTATCAGATTCATGAAAACCCCTTATAAGAAGGGAAGAGGTGCAACTCTTCCCCTCAAAAATCCGGGCTAATTCACAGGAGTAAGTATGTTAAAGGGCTTACTCCAATCCTTAATTTTCTGAACAAAGGTATGGAAACCTGCAGGAGCTATCAAATCATCATAAAATGATAATTGCGGCTGCCGGCTTCCGAACCTTTGAGAAACAATTTTAATCTCATGAAAGTAATTAAAAAGGACTATGCTGTGCATTATGCACGGCCATTCCTCAAATTCATCCTGCTAATGAAAGTGGCATTTTTATTCGTACTGGTTACGTGCATGCAGGTTTCTGCACATGTTTATTCCCAGCAAAAGTTTTCACTCGACCTGAAACAAACTGAGGTAAGCAGCATCCTGACCCAAATCCAAAAAGAAAGTGACTACCGGTTCTTTTACAATTATGCCAGTATCAAAAAACTGGGCAAAGTAAATTTACAGGTTAAAGATGCTAGCGTGGACGAAATCCTCACGGCAATTATTGACAATAAACTCCCATACAAAATAGCTGATGATCACGTGGTGGTATTTTATGACACTGATAATATCAGGGCACAACTAAGCATCAGAGGTAAGGTAGTTGATAAAAGCGGCGTAACCCTGATCGGTGTAAGTGTTAAACTTCAGGGATCAAATGTTGGGGCTACTACAAATGCCAACGGTGAGTTTATCATCAAAGCACCTGATAATGGTGTGCTGGAGATCAGTTATATCGGTTACGAGAAACAGATTGTTCAGATCGCTGGCAGAACTACCTTCACAGTTACCATGGTAGAAACCAACGCAAATTTAAACGAGGTAGTAGTTGTAGGTTACGGAACCACCAAAAAAATTGATGTAACAGGTTCTATTGCCAGCGTAAAAGGCGCTGATATTCAAAATTTGCCGGTAAGTTCTGTAGCGCAGGCGTTAGACGGTAGGGCCAGCGGAGTGAACATTGTGCGTAATGATGGTTCACCAGGATCACCTCCAAGTATTCGAATAAGGGGTACAGGAACTATAAATGATTCAAATCCTCTTGTAGTGATTGATGGTGTTCCATCGAGCAATCCGGATGCATTAGGAGATGTAAACCCTAATGATATTGCTTCAGTAGAGATATTAA
>Ga0247815_10001801_pt1 | contig 16249 bp, 18 predicted proteins | sample UWRJL194509B1_FD_181014 | JGI IMG/M metagenome (GOLD analysis project Ga0247815, IMG submission 181014) | Plant litter microbial communities from Arlington Agricultural Research Station in Wisconsin, United States - UWRJ-L194-509B-1 | ecosystem: Environmental > Terrestrial > Plant litter >...
GTTTGATGTGACGATAGAACTCTTGGTAGTCCTACCGTTCACTCCAGGTGTTCCTGTTTCTCCCTTGTCTCCTTTAATTCCTTGATCCCCCTTTAATCCAATATCACCTTTAGCTCCCGTTTCACCTTTAGCTCCAGATTGACCAGTATCACCTTTAGTTCCATTTAATCCAGTTAAACCTTGGTCCCCTTTAGAGCCTACATCTCCTTTATCTCCTTTATCTCCTTTATCTCCTTTATCTCCTTTATCTCCCTTTTCTCCAGTGTCACCATCATTACCTTTATCTCCTTTTAAGCCATGCTCACCTTTAGCTCCTTCTTTTCCTTCCATTTCTGGATGGCTGGACATATATTCATCAATCCAAAGCATAGCTTCTGATTTAACTTCAGGACTAAGCTTGCTCCATAATGAGTGCAGCCTAGACTGAGCTTCAGGTGTAGCTTCAATTAGCAGCCGTTCAAAAAGAATCTGACGACGCTCTTTAGCTGGGTCAGTGGGAGCTAATAGGAATTTGACGGGAATTGGAGATAAGGGAACATCATTCATTTCTACTCCTCCGCTGAGCCTGGGTCTGTGGTTAATCCTAACTCTGCAAGTATTCCTTGGTATGGGTTTGGCTTTGAAATTAGCCAATAGCGACACACAACCCCTGTAAGCGATGGATGAGGGCTCGCCATGTGCGCGTCGATGATTAGCTTTTGAGCAGTCGTAAATCCACCGCTCACCGCTCTATGCGTCACAGGTCTTACGGGAGTATCGGACAGGGTGCATATCGAAGCTGTAGGAGTTAGTCCTAAAACAGTGGTGCAATCCGCAACTTGGGCGAGTGGCGAAATGACAATGACGTGTGTTGGTGGTCCTGGCATATTAAATAGCTCCGTATGTTGTTTGAATGTAATTTCTTAATGTAACTCTTTCAGGTTCAGTCATGCATCTGGATGGCGTTCTCCAAATTCCAGCCACATCAATCATTGAAGAATTATTATAGCCAAATAGAGATGCTACTGATAATGGTCTATCATCTCCTGGAGGAGGGTCAGCTTGCATGCTTTCCGAAGTTCCAGCTATTCTAATTACATCGAATCCTGGATTATAATGCATTTCCATTACTATCCAATTAGGATTAGAAGGAAAATATACAGAACCTCCTGTTAAAGCATTTTTATAATATCCAAAAGCTGGTCCAATTTGATGAAGAATACTATAGGCTAATATAACTGAAAAAGCATATGAATTTGTTTTACATAATAAAAATACTGAGCTTGTAGATGACATCTTTGGAAGATTTTCAAACCTATCATCTACTCCATCAAACTGAATGAATGGAAAATCGTTAGGCCCTCCAGATGGCACTAGGATTCCCTGCTCAGCGCCTATAAAACTTGTGAAATCTTGCCCTACTCCGTAATAGTCAGTGGCCCTTCTTACTGTATCCCAATCTCCCGCTGTATTATTAGAATCATTGAATAGAGTATCTCTAAATTTAGTTTCGAATCTTGTAAGTCCAGTGATTCCTGCTAATGGGTCAAATTCAACATCTACCATCCCAGCACTAACCCACTCTGACCAACCGCTTGAATTTCTCGCCCTCACTTGTGGATCAAGCATCACGCCCTCGTCTGACTCAAGGTAGGTGTATGTATTGGCGGTCTCACCAACTATTAAAATGCCATCTCTAAAATATCTGTATTGATATTCAATAATTGGACCATTTGACCAATCTCCATTAAAATTTATAGTTAAAATTCCCCCTGGCTCCATATCACCAAGATCAACAGTTGGTGAATTTATTACTTCTGGAACTTTTTTATATATCAATCCATACGATCTATGAAAATCATTAGAGCCTACAGAAGTTCTTTGAACTCCAATAGACAATACGTTTGGATTGATTAATGCCATAATAATATTATTAGAGTGTCATTTTCCAAGCTACCAATTTTACAACTCCTCCTCCAGCTACAGAGATAGCATAGACAGGACCAATATAATCATCAATTTTTACGTGACCACCTGCCTCTCCATCATTTATTGGAGGATTTAAAATTTCAGTAAATGCATCTGAAATAAGGCTTGACGCACCAAATCCTCTTGCTAATTTTACAGGAGACATTTGAAGGTTTTGAACAAACCCATACTCTCCAGGTAAAATATTAAACAAAAATCCTTCTTCTTCAATAACTGTATAGTTAGAAGGATCACCGGAATATTGTTTCGGTGATACGTAAAGAGGTTGAGCTTCTGGATCAGGACTTCCTGATTGGGAGCTATCAGCTAAGATAACTCCCAAGTTAATAAGAATATCACTTACATTGCCGCTAGGACAAGTAAAAAACTCCCTCGCTTGTTCTAGTGTAGGCATAATATTATTATTAGTAATTGATAAGGAAATCTACTTTTGTGATAGCCGTTGGTGCTGCGTTAGCATACAGAGTAAACGATCCAGTTCCAGCTACAGCTTGAACTGACTTCATAGTAGAATCGTTGGATGCTACTGTAGCCTGAATATTACTATTAGCTGTAACTTGAGCGTTAGTAACGACAAGCGAAGTTGCAGCAATAGCGAAGTTTACACGACCCCTGCTCGTTTGAATAGTTTGAGCGCCAGTAGTAGCTGGAGCGATAACAGTAGAATCACCTGCTTCTTGTTCTGCAACTAGAACATAAAGACGAGCAAGGATTCCATAATACATGGATTCATCTTCAAAGATATTTCCGCATTCAATTTGTCCAAACCAGAAACCAAGACTAAAATCTCCAATAGAAGGATTTTCTTCAATCGTAAGAATAGAAGGATAAAGTTGACCCCAATACTCAATTTGCGCTCCAGTCATTCCTGCAAGCATTTCCATTTTAGGATTGGAAGTCTTTGAAGGATAAGGATTACAAGCAATGTTGAGCTTGAATTGATCGAACCAGTTGGATGTGATAGCCATATTGTATTTGTATTTAACTGTTAATAAAATTATTGATCTTCAACTTCAAAAACTGTAGCTGTAGAAACTGATTCGTGTGAAATTTTTCCTTTGAAATCGGACCTTGCTTCCATAAGCATGTGAATACTTTGTCGTAGATTATCCAAGCTGTATTGAAATTGCTGTCTCGATTCTGCTCTTTCTTTTTGGTTATCACTCATAACCTTATCCAATCTCTTTTCAAACATTATAGATATTTCTCTAACGTCTTGTTTGTAATTCTTTTGAATTTCAGAATTAAGATCGCTAAAAACATTTGTAAGGTTTGCAATATCTTCTCTATGAGATTCTGTTAAAGTCTTAACGTCAGTTCTATTTGTTTTAGTTAAATACGCTACCCACGCTCCACAGCAAAGGGCTACAAATATTGGAAATCCAAACTCCCTCAATAGAGCTAATTCCATAATCAGTTAAAGATTGAATTATAAATTGCAAATACATCTGGATATTTAAATTCAATCGTAGAAAGAATTTCCGACTTTAACGAACCTGCCTTTTCTTTCATATAATCGCTCATTGTGGAATGAAAATTATCATCCATGTGGCAATGAAATGAAAGAACTTTTCTGTTACCTACTCGACCTCTCCAAAATCCGTAATTATGCTGATTGTCAAAGAAAGATGTTCTGTAAACTCCAGGACACTTATTTAACAAACCTTGCTCGTAGAACGACTTAGACTCACTTTGAATAAACTTTGTTCTCCACCAATTACAAAACTGAGAGCTATTAGTCCAAACCATTCCCGCATTAAAAAACCCATGAGCGTCAACGTGATGTGCGAAATTGTTAGCTTCTGTAAGATTCAAGCTCAAAGCAACTTGGCAATCAGATGGTCCACATAGTTTCTCTAATAAAATAATGTCTGAATCTAAAAATACACAATCCCCGAACTTATTAACTCCATACTCCAGAGCATCCATCTTTAACAATATAGCATCTGTCCTATGATATGTATTTCTTTTAACTACTTTTGAAGGTTCTCTTAACTCTGAAACTCTGCATTCTACAAACTTAAACTTATATGAATCTATGAATGATTTTGTTTCTTTGTCGCAGTAAATAATAATATCGGAACTTTTGTAAAGAAGCCTAATGCACTTAATCAAAAACAAACATTCTTTCTTAACTTCTTTAGTAGCTACTGAACAAAAACTTGAGGGATTAAATGATTCACTATTCGACTTGTGAGAAGAAATGGAAATCATATTAATCTCTTTCTCTTACAGATAGAAAAATATCAAATGAAAAGGGTTTAATTGGAACTTCTGTTTCTATCTGAATTCCAACTGTATGACCTACTGTAATATTCCCGATTTTTTTATCCAACTTAAAACTTTTTCTGAATGTCGAAAGCTCCATATCTTCCTGACTAATAATATTATTTACCGTGTAATCGTTAAGTCTTATTTTGATTTTATCTTTTGGAGTAGAGAAGCTTGAAGCAACATAAGAACATCCCATCCCGATAATTTCGTAATCCGTTGGAGCAGTAAACAAATGGTTATCAATCAGCTTTTCATCAGAAGAAATATCCAACCTATATTGTAGAATTCCAGTAGGTTTAGGAGACCGCTTTAAATCCCTAATCGAATCAGCAATCTCGTGCAAAACATTAAACAAATTATAAAAGAAGTTTCCAAAAGGAATATTCTTAATAGTATCTTCATCAACCCTTACAAAATGTTTTTCAAAGTTATCACTCATAAGTTACAATATTATTATTACAAAATACCTAGGGAGTTTTTAGCTCCCTAGGTATCGGAGGTTTAACTTAGACGACCGTTACAGTCATCGTAACTTGACCTTCAAACGCATCACATTCAAATGCGGGCGTAGAGGTAAACTCATATCGGAACATATCGTAATCAATCAAAGATATAGTAGCGTTTTTAGTTCCAAGAAGAACATTAGTTGCGCTGTAATATTTGATTGCCACCGTGTCGCCAAGCTCTCCACCAACAAGAAGCGAATCCAAGATCATGCGAAGCTTAGTGCCTCCAAGAGTAGGATCAGTTTCGTTGTCGATGCAAGAGATGACATTCGCGATAGTTGGGCTTGCGTCTGGGCAAGAAACACCGCTAATGCATTCTCCAGCAGCAAGAGCATCTTCAAGTTCTACGAACCAGATGCCATGAACATTCACAACATTAGGGCGTTCATAGTGCATCAAAGTTCCCGTTTCTTGACGAACCGTTACACCGTCTTCGTCGTTAATAAGAAGCGTGACTTCATCGCCGCAATCGCATCCAAGAGGATTTTGATTTGGGCTGATAGAGTCAATATTCAAACCTTGGAAGGAGAGGCGATATACAAGTGGGTTTCCGCAAGCAGCAGCACTGCAAAGAATCTTACGAACTCCAGCAGTCTCAATAATATTATTATCAAGACGATCATTAAGAGGATTGCAACCAACCGTAAGGATAGAGCAATCGGACTCAACAGGAGCAATCGAGAAGATTGGTTGAAGATCGCAAGTGTTGATAGGACGCAAACGGAATTTCTTCGCGCGAGACAAGAAGCCCCAACCAGCATCAGGATTCTTAAGCTGGAAGCCCATTTCATAACGCTTACGGAAGTGAGGACGATTGAGGTCGTCATTGCACTCCTTGTCATAATCGTTACGATACACCCAATCACCGTTACCAGTGATAGGCATAATTGGCTTACCTTCGATTCCGGTAGCAAGAGCGGGACGGGTGAGGATTTCACCAACGCCTTTACCCAAAGCTACAGTCATCAAGATAGGGGCATTGTTCCATTCACGATGGTTATGAAGAGGGCGAGTGCCAACGTCAATATCTACCGTGGTGAATGGTTGAACAACTGTAAGGCCACCTTGAGTTGACTGAGTGAAGCGAGGAAGATTAATCATCTGTTTCATTGCAAAGTTGCCAACGACTTCACGCTGTTGCGTTTCGTTCGTATAGCCACTAAGCATCAACGTCTTGGGATCAACAAAATAACGAGCCTTCTCAAGATATTCTGGATTATCCAAAACTTCCTGACGATACCAGTCATTAGAATGCCACAACTCAAAAATAGGCTCTCCACGAGAACCGCTAGATACGTTGTTGCGATTACCTGAAAGAGTCAATGCGCTTCCAAATTGGTCAAGGAAGTCAAAACTCAACGGCATAATATTATTAATGTCCCCAACTTGAGGGAACAAAGGCTGCATGTAATTATAACGATACCCGCCAAGAATATTATAGGGATTGTTATTAGTTACAGGAACAGGACGGCCAGAACCATCTTGACTGTATTCAAGAACCCATTTATGACCCAACATGCGAATTACCGCAAGGGTATAAAAGATGTTCATCACCTGCTCATCGACCTTGAAGCGTTCACGCACAATGCGTTCAGCAACTTCTTTAGCGCGTTGAGACGTGCGAATATCTGCGATACAAATAGGTTTCGTTTTGAAACCCGTCTTATACATCTCCAACTTAGGGAGAGCCGTCATCCCGCCTTCTGGAATCTCGCAATAATCTGTATGGCACTCGTCATTTGTGGACAAGTCACAGATTTGCATGGAACGCTGGAAGATTCCCATGTCGAAAGGAATATATGGATCATGCCATACGCTTCCCAATTCGGTTACTCCGTTCCAATCTTCCCATACACGAGTAGGAAAGAAGTTAGCGAGGTAATCATACACGCCTTTATATTCAACGTGCATATCATCGACAATACCTTTCCAAAGTGCGTTAGGACCATCCTTGAAAACAAGGTCCAACACTCTGTTATTGTCAAAGTTTCCGCCGCAAGCTTCAAGTTGCGCGGCCCATTCTGCTTGTGTCATGTGTGGCATATAATTAACTGAGTAATAATTTTATTTAAAGTTTACGGACTCATTAACTTAAAAGTCCGATACTACACTTTGTGTCGTTTGATGCCACTCAAACAATCTAGCGGCTGGTCCCTGTTGCCATCTCAGGGTTTGGCTTTACCATTGCTAATAACTATACAGTATAGTATCAGACTTGAATATTAAGTCAATATTTTTATTTAATATTTAAAAATTCTTAACGGATCAGTTCCAGGTTTTACTTTATCCGTTTGCGCCTCATCCCTCTTAGAAGATGTATCATTAGATGACGCAGGTAATCCAGAATATTTAACTTTGAATTCTTGCTGATACTTCTTTTCAAGCTCTCTATGCTTTTCAACGAGAGTATCAAACATTTCGGCTTTAGCCATACGTTTGACTAGCTCTGGATATGCGTATCCCTCCTTTTGTCCTGTCTTGATAAGCTTTACATTCGAATGAACTTCTGCAAGTTTCTCTTTAATCTCTTCGTCTTCGAACAATCCTTTTACAGATTTGTAGTCGAAAGATTCTACAGCTACAGAATGCGCGTATTCCGTATTCTCAAGTTCGCGTTTAAGAGCCGCTTGACGTTTTTGATCTTCTTCAAAATCCTTATTCTTTTTACGTTCGGCTAAGACATCATTCCATTTACGATACGCACTACTAGCATTATCCCTTCTTTTAGCATAAGATTTAACAGAATCGACAAGAGTATTAATGTGAGGAACTTCATACTCTTCTCCTGTTTTTTCTAAATACTCTTCTCCAAACTTCTTGAGAACTGATTTGATTTGGATGGCAGATTTATAAGTTCCATCTTCATTTGGACTTGTGATAATCTTATGAAGATGTTGAATGAACTGAGGATTCTTTACATTTCCTTCTCTATCCAAGTTCGCTAGATCGGCAAAAATAACCTCGGAAGCTTGGTCGATTGGAGCTTTATAATCTTGATTCCATTCGTCAGATTGAAAGATGTCCAACTCTTTAAGCTTTCCATCCTTTTCAAGAACTTTCTTTTTGGTATCCTCAAGTTCCGCTTTGCGCTTTTTATTCTTCTCAATAAAATTATTAACGCCTTCTGGATCGAACTTGCCGTTCTTTTTAGCGATGTATTCTTTTACAGGCTCAAGATGCTTAAGCTCCTCAAGTTCAGCGAGACGCTTTTCAGCAGCTTCCGCTCTTTCTTCTGCTTTCTTTTTGGCAGCAGCAAGCTCTTTAACTTGAACTTCTTTTTCCTTCTTAGGAGGAGCTTCCTGTTTTACTTCTTTTGCAACAATTCCTGTAGAACCTTCTTCTACTTTTTGAGCTTCATCTTCAACGGTTTCTTTACCAAGATTAGTAAAGAATGAGAGTGGGTCGGTTGGCATAATTAAATTTCGAATGGAGTTTGAGCTTTACTATCTGTTTTATCTTTATTTTCTTTTTTTAGCAATGCAACATAAGCTGTAGCTTCTGCGCATTTATAAATAGGATCACGAGTATCTGTCTTATCAGAAAATAAAGTTATTAGCTTATTATAGACTAGAGCTTTGAAGCTTTCGTCTGTTTGAATTTTATCAATAGATTCCTTAGTTGCTACAGGTTTTGTTTCCATATTACTTGGCAAGTTTAGCAGAACTTTGAAGTAAAGCAAGGTCTTTCTTAAGCTCTGCTAGTTCTTTTTGCATACTCATATTACTTTGAGACTCTTGCTGTTGCATTTGCATCTTAAGATTAAACTCAGCCTGCTTACGCTGCATCCCCGCTTCTGTAAGTTGGTTAGTCCTCTTAATCTTATCCATTGCCTTATAGTTATCAATATTAATCTTATTCTGTTCTTCTGGAGTAAGTTGAGGTTGACCTTGAGCCTGTTGACCTTCTTGAATTTGCTGTTGAGCTTGCTGCTTCATTCTCTCAACAATAGACGCAAGCTCTCTAGTTTTACCTTCAAAGAACTTTTGAATTCCAGCAAACTCTTTATACTTGGATTTGTAGAAAGGGCTTTTCTTGATAGCGTCAACGTGTTGAGAGGTATTTGTAAGGCAGTTGGTTAAGAAGTTAAAAGCTCTTACAGGGTCTTCTCCTCCAGACACTCCCTTAATAACTCTATCTACTTTAGCGAAGTGAATGTTAAGATGTGTGATGTGATCTTGATCTAATCCAAATGCAATTTCTGCTGTATCGTAGAATCCTGCATTCTCAAAAGAAGCAATACTAACCTGAGTTCCATAGTCTTGAACTGTAATAATATTATTAACGTCTCTACGAGAGAACCCAATAGCTAAGAAATACATTCTCATTAAACGCTCTCTAGCCTCGGAAGACTCAGCCATTGCCATAGCTTCTTTAATAGCTGCCACATCCGTATTTACAGGATTAAGTTTAAGATAGCTAATCTCTTTAACAATCTTGATAATATCTTCCTTAGTTACATCTTCATTAACCAACTCTTTCTTAAGTTCATCAAAGAAGAAGTTTTGAATACCTTTAACTTCCAAGTCTGTAAATGTTCCAGTAACTAGCTTCTTTAGGACATTGAAAAATAGACAAGAGTAATCAGAAATCTTGATTGGAATCTTGCTTTGAGTCTGCTTACTTACTTCTCCAGAGCGTTGCTGAACTTCTGCCGTAGTAGGTCTATTGCTTAATTGCAAACCTGGATCAAGATGAAACGTCTCGCGTCCAAAGTTCTGTTCATCCATCTGCATTGACTGGATGTGTGGAGATAGATCAAAACGCAGTTGAGTAGGATCAATATTAACACCTTCAGAAAGGATATTGAAACCTGCGACTACAGCGATCTTTGTATTCTCGCCTTCAATAGAATTGCTCTCTTTAAGAATAGGAGCGTTTGAAATAAGAAGCTTATCTTCAAGACGACACTTCTTAACATCGAATCGAATAGAGTCTTCTGCAATAAGCTTACCAGCGCCTCTAAGCTCTTGAAGAAAGTCATTGGAGTTTACGCTATATTCCCTAATAATATTTATTATCTCAGATTGAACAGTGTGACCATGTTTCTTCTTAAATAGCAAATACTGATTTACACCTACTTCGATAATACCTTTTGTGCTTTGATCCGTATCCGTAACGATATACGTCTCAATAAGATTATTATCTCTGTCGTAGTTATAAATCTTTGCTATAAATACGTTACTGATATTGCTAAGAGTAGAATAAACACCTTCTTTATTTACAAACCTTTCTATGTTTTCCCAATTAAATTCCATAGCATTAAAGTCTCTAAGCTCTACGCTATCTTTCTTGAGCTTACTTCCTGCATATTTATGAAACACTTCGATAAGACCTTCTTTGATCCATCCGTCTTTATACTGATCGTATTCTTTTCCCTCTCTAGGAACGATATGATCGTAGTCATCATTTAAATGATCTTGAATTAAATGGTAAATATCTTCTGCTTTAATAACGTCAAAGAGAATCCACTCTCTTACCTTGGAAATTTTTGTTCTGTCTGGAAATGCAATACTCCTAACATGATTTGCATGCCCCAAATATGTAAAGTTATCTCCTGTTACAGCGCAATAACCAAAAGTGAATGCATTGTATTCGATCTTGGAAAGCCAATAATAAAAGTTAGGATCGTGTTCAAGCGTATCAATAAAAACATTAGCGATAGCTAGAGAGAATTTGTTTTGAAGATATGAATCGAAGAGGAACGAGTAAACTTTTTCCTTGTGCTTCTTCTCGTCATAAGAGTTAAAAAATACTTCTGTAAATGCTAGAGTAGCTGCTGCACTTTGAACATTCTTCGAAACGCTTTGCTCAATCTTAGCTTTTCCCTTTCCATAATTGAAGTTGGCAGACCAATCGAAACCTGCTTGCTTACGAGCTTCTTCATTAAAAGGTTTTTGCGACCTTAGAATATAGTTCTCAATATTATCAATCTTCTCCCAAACTTCTCTATGAGAATTTATGGCGCTACTAATAGCGATAGAAGCTTCGTTTGCAGAGCAGATTTCTAGCATATAAATTATTCGTTAGAGTCTGAGACGTAATGTTGACTCGTTTTCTTTACCCAACAAAAATCTGGACGTTCGGCTTGCTTTTCTTCTGATTCGTTAAAAGCTTCCATCCTAGAAGGCAGCATCATTACTAACGCACAAGAGCATACTTTGCAATAACTTCCTTTAAGTCCGTTAGGAATATCCAAATTGGTCTTAAATACGTTCTTCTTAATCTCGCTAATAAAATTATTTAGCTTCTTACCAAATCCACAACCTACGCAATCAGTAGTTTGAGACACATTAGGACATGAGTTGCAAATAGCTGCGCGCCTATTGATCTCTATTTGAGGAACAGTTTCACCTACCATTACTTTCAATAAAGCAGCCGCTCCATTCTTAGCTTCCTTAAAAGAGATTTTTGCTTTACTCTTTTTTGCGGTATCCCCGAGAAAATGAGGAGTAGAAGAATGTTTTGAAATAGCCAATCTAACCTCTTCTGCATCTGCGTCTGGAAAATATTTAATTACGTTCCTGTAAAGAACTTGTTCATCTGCACCTAGAAACGACTTACCCCTGTATTTAACTTTCAGTTGCGTCTTCATAGTGCGATCTTTTTGGTGCGTAAATTCTAACTTCTAACTTCTCTTTTAAAAATGTTAGGTGGTAATTGTAAATATTTTTATTACGAAAGCTTTCCTCCATCCAATCCCAATCTGATTCAAATAGTTGAACGTCAGCTTCTGAATTAATTACATGCAAATAAGATCGGTATCCTACAGAACCTTTATTTCTATCTACTTCTTTTCTTATATGATCTATAAGAGTTTCAATCCACAATTCTAATTTTTCTTTCATAAGTTACAATTTTTTAATACACCATCCTGCTTTATTAAGAGCAAAGTTTAAATCTCTGAATGAGACAACCATACAATTTACAATAATTTCATCATAAAACTCAGACTGAATTCCGTGAAGGCATTCTTTATCTTCTTTTGTATAAACTACACCTTTACTTACTTGGAATTCAACATCGTTATCTAAGCATTTATAATAAATTGTATCGTCCATAATGATTTTATTACTAAATTTCAACAACAGTATTCCATAGTCTTTTGTAATTGTCAATTTTCTTTTGCTTTGTTACTTTAGACAAAGTTCCTAGTGATTTCTTATGTGGTCTAATACCAAGAATAGCGTATATGAAATAGAAGGCTTGAAAGAAGGTATCGGAAATATCAGGTGAGAATCCGTATAGCTTTCTAAATGCAGACTTTAAATCTAGGGACATAATATTATTATTATTCATTGTGAAGGAGCGATTGAGAAACTCTTTCTCAAATCCATTATGTCCTTCTACTGTAGCTAGAACAGAAGAATCAAACTTCTTAAATCCACCCTTCTCGATAAACATCCTCATAGCATAAGCGCCCAATGTAATTCTATCTCTCAACTTCTCATGGGCATACATTGTAGCTTTCTTTTCGAATGTTCCTGCAAACGTCTTTATACTCTCAAGTTCAATAACATCTTCCCATACTTTACTAATAGGATTCATACGCATCTTCTTAGGAAGACCTTCGTTGTAAATAATGTAATGGCAGATAATACCTTTATTAGAAAGCATCTCGATAAGAGCGTGCCTGTAGGTAAAGTCCACAATAATATTACCAGACGCTATTCTTTCCTTATCAATAATCTCAGTTAGTCTATTAGCTGTCTCTTTATTATAAGTAAGCTGAGATGTAATTACAGGAAGGCAATAAATTCTACCTGGCTTTACAAGTGGGTATCCTGTTTTCTTATTGATCCCAATCTTAAGGGTAGTAAGAATATTTCTATCTACAGATGCAGGAGCAGGGTCGAACGATCCTATTGTATAAACCTCTCCAACATACTCTTCATCCTCGTGCGCTTTGTAATCGTCTAGAAACTCTTGATCGAGAATCTTTTGAGACATCTTATTTTCTGCCTCAAACTTAAAACCGATCCAGAAGCGTTTGTATGCATAACTCTTCTTTGATTCTGGATTAGGATACAACGCATCACGCTTTTCCTTGTTAGGAAGATGCTTGTAAATCTTTGCTAACGCTGGATCAGTAATTGCCGGAGATAGATCATTGTTATAGTGAATAACGCAACTCTTAATACCTAAAGGATTCTTGAAGCTCTTTAATGTTCCCTCATATATGTGAGTAGATTCATTAACGGACGCCCATCCATCGTTAGGCTCTACATTCAACCCTAAAAGGTCCAGAGTAGACTCATAGTTACCTGACATGATGAACCATTTATACTTAGGATGGATGAATAAGTTACCACGCGCATCCATAGGCGCTGAATCCGTAGATTGCGCTTCGTCCAAAAGGTAAATACGAGCTATACAGTCATGTGATCCTGTAAGTTTATCAATAACTTGGGAGTTTTTCATTCCCTTTTGCAAAAGAACGCCTTCAAACTTACCTCCGTTTTCTACAACCTTACCATTTAGGTTTGCTCTCTTGAAAGTGTAGTTAGATTTCTTTATCGCCTTACCAGCATAGTGAGAAAACTTACGCCTTTCCGTAGAAACGGGATAAATTTTATTAACGTAAGCCCATGTTGAGCTTTCTAGCTTCTTTTCCGACACCGTAGAGTAAGAACATTGAGCGCCTGATTGAGTATAGATGAAATAATCGAAGATCATGCACATCATAGCAAGTGGGCCATAGGTTTTACCTTGTCCACCACCTCCATACATCACGGTATCAGTATAATTTGAGACTCCATAAGCGAAATCCTCAAGCCATGGAGTGATTAATACGTTACCAATCTTCTGTCCACTAGGCAATTTCTTCTCCGGCCATCTAATAGACATCGCATTTAGCAAATGTTGCTCTCTATCAAAACCAGTAGGACCATATTCGCTAACAATTACATCATCATTACTCAGTTTTTTCTCTTCTTCCCATAATTCATGGTAGTTTAGGAAGATAAATAGCTCTAAATCGTATTGATATGTAGAGAAATTGACCTGATACTCTATAGAAAAAGGCTCTTTTGTTTTATCTAACTCCTTAAGATGCTGTTTAATAGCTAAAGAGCCATATGGGTAGATGCTTGGCGCTCCAGTCTCATGCGAAAATCTAACGCTAATAAATTTATTACGCTTTTCGTTCCTAATTCTATTAATTTGCTCGTTAGATTTTTCGATTTGACTTTGATACATAAGAAGTTATTATAAGTTTATGGTAATAAAAATCAACCCCACTATTTCTGGAGGCTTCGTCTTTAAAATTATGAGAGATTCTAAAGTCGAGCCTTTGATTCGTGGCATGGATGAATCGGAAGCTCACGAATTAGTAAAAGAAATTCTAATCGCAGGAACTCGTGATCTTAATGTTAATGTGAACGAGCTTATCTCTCGCGTTAAAGCTAGTCAAGAATAGGAGAGGAAGCGTCAATAGCTGCGGGAGATATATTACCTCCTTCAATGGACTTGCCATGTCCTTGTCCATTTTGTAACTTAAAGTATGCGTCATCCTTAATCTGTTGAAGACCACGAGCTAGTTCTAGTTTGGAGCTTAGATCAATTTGAGCTTTCCTAATGTCTTCTACTCCATGAGACCTGTTCATAGTCTCTTGGATTTTCTCTACCATATTCATTAGTTGAGAAAAAGTAGGAGAAGCTTCCTCATCGAAAGGGTCAGTTTGAAGCATTCTCTGTTGTAAGTCTTCAATCTTATTAAGGTAGATAATAATATTATTAGATTCAGCCTGATGCACTTCTGCGCTGAACTTCTGAAATACTCCTGCCTTAAGTTGTAAGATGTCCGACATAAATTTCTTTCTTAATATATTAAGCCTGTATTTCCTATTGTCTATTACTTCCTTGATGGAATGGGATGTAATGCCTTTGTATCCAGCTTTGTAAACGTGGTAGCATATTTCGTTTAATCCACATCCTGAGATATACAAAGCTTCTACCATCTCATTTACAGAATGGTGTTTAGGTATTCTACAAGCTAATACATATTTCTCTACAACATCCATTTTAGCTTTAGAGAATCCTTTGCAATATTTTTCTATATTAAGTGCGCTAGGAAACTCTTGAGCAGCCCATTGTTGCAACTCTTGTTCAGCAGGATCGTTAATGAACCTCTTTAGTAAATCCTTGCGTTCCCTTTCTGTTATAGGATCATCGCTCATTCGTCTTCCTTTCGATCTAGGAAGTATTGAAGGACTTGCTTTTGACGTTTGAAACCTGGAGTGAACTTAAGAATACCTCCATAAAACATCATATCCCTAGAAGGCTTAAAGTCTGGAATAATAGCAGACCTTTCCATATATTTTCTATTCTCTATTTGGCCGTGGTATTTGTGAATTACGGTTCCATTAATATACCCGATAGACTTGATATTTTTATTTATCCTTTGCTTCCATTCTTTGTAAATAGGGTAGTTAGGTTCAGCAAGTAATCCCATTAGAGCTAAAGCTCTATCGCCATGATCCATATCCCTATTTGCAATAGCTACAGCAAAAGCTCCGTCTCCTCCTCCTAGAGGGCATACAGGATACAAGCCTCCGCAATTATTAAATAAGGCTTTTCTTTTTGCTGCCCATGCGAATCCCATGTGTCCGTTCCAAAATATTTCTTCATGCCTTCTTTTAATAAAGCAGTCTTTGGAGTTAGAAATTTTACCTCGAATATCCGTCCAACTGGCTTTCTCGAAAAGCTGGATGACATCGAATCTTTCAAGTGCGCTTTGAGCTTCTTCATACCAATTCTTATTCTCAAAATAAATGTCGTGGTCGATCCAAGCAATGTTTGTATATTCTTCTGGAAGTTTGGAGACTAATAAATTTATTAACGCCTCTTTCTGAAAACACACATTGTCGTTAGATGCGTGAATTTGAATCCAGTTATCAAGACCTTTAGTTTCAAAGTCTCCTAAAGACAATTCTATACCGAATACAGGAAGATGGGAATTTTCTCTTAGAAACCAAAACAAGTTTTCTACTGGCTTGTTGTATTTAGCCCAATTAAAATGGACTACAACTATTGCCATCTTACCTTTTGATTTACTGTTACTAAGGTGTATCATAGTTTAGAAAAACAATAGTAACCGTTATAACATTAAAGTCAAATACTAACATGAACGAAACTTGGCATCCAGAAGGTTTTGCTATAGAAGAGGGAAGACTTAGCAATAGCGAAACTATGGCTGTATGCTTTTATGCTTCTTTAAATAAAATACCTTATAGATTGTTTAATAAAAATATTAAGAATATTCCAGAAGGTTGGGTTCCAGAAGGATCAGTTGATTACATTCAATCTATATTAGGTTATAAAGTTAAGCCTGATTATTATCCTGAGTATCTTTCTTCTTTTACAAATAGAAATATATGGGATCAGATTAAATGGCCTAAAGATAGAGTTTTTATAAAACCATCAGATCAATATAAAAGATACACTGGTTTTATAACAAATGGAACTTATAAGGGAAAGAGAAGAGGTCCGCATATATGTAGTGA
>Ga0247815_10001802_pt1 | contig 16247 bp, 12 predicted proteins | sample UWRJL194509B1_FD_181014 | JGI IMG/M metagenome (GOLD analysis project Ga0247815, IMG submission 181014) | Plant litter microbial communities from Arlington Agricultural Research Station in Wisconsin, United States - UWRJ-L194-509B-1 | ecosystem: Environmental > Terrestrial > Plant litter >...
TTTGATTCTCACTTTAAAAAATACATTCACCGAGATAGGAAATGCAGCTTTGTTTGCAAAACAATTTTTTAAGGAGGTTTTTATTCCGCCTTATGAAAGTAAGGAGTTTGTAAAACAATGTTACATTATAGGTTATAAATCGCTGCCATTAGTGGCGATAACCGGTTTTATCATGGGTTTGGTACTTACGCTGCAGTCAAGACCCACTTTAGTGAAATTTGGGGCTGAATCCTGGCTTCCGGGAATGGTGGCGCTTTCGCTGATTCGTGAAATTGCTCCGGTGATTACAGCATTGATCTGCGCAGGAAAAATTTCATCAGGAATTGGTGCCGAATTAGGTTCGATGAAAGTAACAGAACAAATTGATGCCATGGAAGTGGCAGCCATTAACCCTTACAATTATTTAGTGGTAACGAGAATTTTAGCCACGACTTTAATGGTTCCGATTTTGGTATTTTTTGCAGATGCAATCGGAATTTTAGGCGGTTATATTGGAATTAATATTCACGGAGACGTCAATTTTTACCGATATCTAACCCAGATATTTCAATCATTAGAATTCCTGGATGTTATTCCGGCTACGATCAAAACTTTTTTCTTTGGTTTTTTTATCGGAATGATTGGATGTTACAAAGGATTTAATGCTTCTAATGGTACTGAAAGTGTTGGTAAAGCAGCTAATTCTGCTGTAGTTACGGCTTCATTAACCATTTTTATTATAGATATGGTCGCAGTTCAGATAACCGATTTATTTTTTTAAGATGATCAAAGAAGAAAAAAATACAGCAGTTGAAAAGAAAGAGAAAACTCGAAAACCAATTATCGAGATTATCGATCTGCATAAAACTTTTGGCAAAGACAACAAGATTTTACAAGGCGTAAACCTAAAAGTCAACCAAGGCGAAGATCTTGTGATTTTAGGACGTTCAGGATCCGGAAAATCCGTTACGATCAAATGTATCGTGGGCCTTATCACTCCGGATAAAGGAGAAATAAAAGTGTTTGATGAAAATGTACTAAATCTGACCAAAAACGAACTTAATGAAATCAGAGTCCGCATTGGATTTTTGTTTCAAAGCGGCGCATTATACGATTCGATGTCTGTACGTGAAAATCTTGCCTTCACCTTAAGAAAGCATAAAAAAGAATTAAGTCCTGAAGAAGTGGAAAGTGCCGTTATCGAAGCGCTGGAAAGCGTAGGTTTAGCAGATGCAATCGACAAAATGCCTTCAGAATTATCTGGCGGTATGCAGAAGAGAATTGGCTTAGCCAGAACTTTAATACTGAAACCTGAAATTATTCTATACGATGAACCAACAACTGGTTTAGACACGATAACATCCAGAGAAATCAGTGAATTGATTCTGGATATCAAACACAAGCGAAAAACGACATCGATCATTATTACACATGATATGGCCTGCGCAAAGATGACAGCAGACAGAATCATGGTTTTAAAAGACGGCGTAATTCACGCAGAAGGAACGTACGAAGAACTAGAAAAAGATGAAGACGAATGGGTTCGCTCATTTTTTGAATAACCAAAAATAAATAATTTAGAAATCATGGATAAGCAATCTGGATATACTTGGAAATTAGGAATGTTTGTAACAATAGGCCTGCTGCTGTTTATAATGGCAATTTACTTTATTGGTAAACAAAAAAACCTGTTTGGATCAACCTTCAATATCTCATCAGAGTTTAGAACCGTGAGCGGTTTAGAAGTTGGTAATAATGTACGTTTTTCAGGAATAAACATCGGAACGGTCGAAGAAATCAGGTTAATCAACGATTCATCTGTTGTCGTTTCAATGGTTATTAAAGATGAAGTGCGTGAATTTATAAAAACAGATGCCCGTACCAGTATTGGCTCTGATGGTTTAATGGGCGATAAAGTACTGACCATTTCTCCCGGAGTTAAATCACAGAAACCGATTGAAAATGGCGGCAAATTGGCCTCCCTAAAAGGAATCGAGATGAACGATATCATGAAAAGCGTTAAAAAGAGTATGGATAACGTTGGCGTAATATCTGAAGAACTAGCGATTTTCAGTCATAGCATGAACAACGGAAACGGTGCTTTGGCAAGATTGGTTCGTGATGATAAAATGGCAAGCAGCGTTTCTAACACGCTTTCTAACTTAGAATCAGGTACAAAAGGTTTCAGCGAAAATATGGAAGCTGCAAAAAGCAATTTCTTATTTAAAGGCTACTTCAAGAAAAAAGAAAAAGAGAAAGAAAAGGCCAAAGAAGAAGCAAAAGAGAAAAAAGAAGACGAAGCTGAAAAAATAGAAAAAGCCAATAAAGAAAAAGCTGAAAAAGCCGAAAAAGAAGAAAAGGCTAAAGCCAAAGAACTGAAAGAAAAAGAAGAAAAGGCCAAAGAAGAAAAGGAAAAACTAGAGAAACAGAAGGAAGAAGAAGCGAGAAAAGCAAAATCTTAATCTAATGAATTCAATATCATGAAAGCCACATATAAAAATATAAGCCTTAAAATACTAAAAGTAACAGGAATAGTAATAGCAAGTATCTTGCTATTACTATTTTTGATTCCGCTGCTTTTTCCCGGAACCGTTGCGTCTGAAGTAAAAAAGATAGCCAACGAGCGTTTAGACACCAAACTCGATTTCAAAAAATCGAGACTTTCATTTTTTACGCATTTCCCATCGCTGACAGTTTCGCTCGACGATTTGTCTATGACGGGATCTGCGCCGTTTAGCAATGATACACTGCTTAAAGCAGAACAAGTTGCCTTTGGTATAAACTTAAAAAGATTGATTTTTGACAATGAAGTTAAGATCAATAAATTATATGTTTCAAAAGCACTCATCAATATTATGGTCAACCAGAAAGGTCAGGCCAACTACAATATTTATATTGCTCCTGAAGAGAAAAAACTCAAGCCAAATGAAAAGCCAGACGAAGGAACTGCCATTCGCCTGGAGCGAATAGATTTAGAAGACTGCCACGTAAAATACAACGACAGATCGGCTAAAATTCTGGTTGATGCAAAAGGCTTCAATTATGTTGGAAAAGGAAATTTGAGCGAGGATATTTTTGATTTGAATACCGATGCAAAAATTGACAATGTCGATTTTTATTACAACCGAACAGCTTACTTAAGAAATAAAGAGCTGCGCGCTGATTTAATTACCAGAATCAATACACACGCGCTTTCATTTATTCTGCAAAAAAATGAACTTAAAATAAATAAGTTACCACTAAAATTTACCGGATTATTTACCATTTTAAGAGATGGATATAAAATCAATATCAAAGCCGCTTCTGAAAATACCACTGTAAAAGATTTATTTTCAGTAATGCCTCCGGAATATTTAACCTGGCTGGATGAAACAGAAATTTCCGGAAAAAGTGATTTGCTATTTACTTTTAAAGGAAATTATAATGTCTCCAAAAAACAAAAACCAGATTTGGCTTTTAACTTAAAAATCAATGATGGCGCTATCGATTATCAGAATGCTCCGGTACCTTTAACCGATTTCCAGATGGATTTGAATGCGATAATGCCTTCGCTTGATCAGGAACAGTTACTGGTAAACTTAAGAACATTACGTTTTAAAGTGGGCGAAAAAGATTATTTCAATGCCTATCTGCACAGCAAAGGTTTGAGCGAAATGAAAATAAATGCCAGTGTAAAAGGGGCGCTGGATTTAGCAACGGTTGATGCCGCGATTGGCTTAAACACAATGGAATTGAAAGGAATCCTTAAAACCGATATTCAGGCGAGAGGGATTTTCAGCACTTCAAAAAAATTATTTCCTAAAACTATCGGAGGTATTTCATTACGAAACGGCTGGCTCAAAACAGACTCCTACCCCAACCCAATTACCAATATTACGTTTATTGCCAATGTGCTGAACAAAGCCGGAACTTTTCAGGATTTAATTGTTGCCGTTGCGCCCGCTTCGTTCGAGTTTGAAGGAAATCCGGTGTATGTAAACGCCACGCTTTCTGATTTTAGTGATCTGGCGTACAATGCAAAAATAAAAGGCGAGCTGAATGTGGGTCGTATTTATCAGGTTTTTTCTCAAAAAGGAGTTGATATAACGGGTTATGCAAAAGCAGATCTTTCGCTGAAAGGAAAACAAAGTTATGCCACAAACGGCCAGTACGATAAACTCAATAATCGAGGCACCATAATATTAAAAAATATCAAGGCTACCTCAGAGCTTTTTCCGAAAGCATTTTATATCAAGCAGGGAAATTTCCGTTTTCAGAATGAAAAAATGTGGTTTGAAAAATTCAATGCTTCTTACGGAAAATCTGATTTTGACATTAACGGTTATCTGCTAAATACTATTAATTATTTCCTGGAATCGCACGGAACCTTGAGCGGGAACTTCAACCTGAATTCAAAACTAATTAATGTTGACGAATTTATGGCACTTGAAAAAGGCGAAAACAAAGACCGAAATATTGAGGTTGATTATGCCAAGGAAGATCACCCAAAAATAAGCGGTGTGGTTTTAGTGCCTAAAAACCTTGACGTTGCGCTAAATGCAAATGCGGCAAAAGTAGAATACAACGGACTTATTTTGAATAAGCTTTCAGGGAAATTTGGTGTAAATAAAGGCACATTTAATTTAGAAAAAGCCACTTTTAATATCATCGATTGTATTGTTGGGGTTGACGCTTCGTACAAAGATGAATCGCCTACAACGGCTCGATTTGATGCTCATTTTACTGCAAAAGATTTTAGCGTGCAAAGAGCCTACAAAGAAATCCCAATGTTTCATGAAATGGTAACAGCGGCAGAAAAAGCGCAGGGAATTATTTCTGTAGATTATAAAATAAAAGGAGATTTAAACGGCAATATGGGACCTATTTATGAATCTCTGGAAGGCGGCGGAACGCTTAATTTAAGAGATGTACAAGTTAAAGGTTTGAAATTATTTGACGGAATAAGTTCTAAAACAGGACAAAAAGGACTGGACAACCCTGATTTGAAAGGAATAGAAATTAAATCGTCAATCGATAATAATTTAATTCACATTCAGGAATTTACGTTTAGTGTAGCGAGTTTCAGGCCCACTATCAAAGGAACTACCAGTTTTGACGGACTTCTGGATTTAAGAATGCGATTAGGTTTACCGCCGTTTGGTATTATTGGTTTTCCAATTGTAATAACCGGAACGCATCAGGATCCGAAAATTAAAATTTTCAGTAAAACAGGCCAGAAAATATACGATGCTATTTACGACGAAAAAAACAATAAAGTCATTCGCGAAGAAAAAGTGAGCAAACGAAAAAGTTAGATTCAAATGAAAAAGAAAAAACAAAGCGGCAACAGCACTTTTGAAAAATTTGCATCGCGTGTTTCAAAAGCAGCGGGAAGCACTACGGCTTTTATCAGTGCTTTTTTAATTGTGGTAGTCTGGGCAATTGCAGGACCTATTTTCGATTATTCGGAAACCTGGCAATTGGTGATTAATACCGGAACTACGATTATTACTTTTTTGATGGTTTTCCTGATTCAGAAAGCGCAGAATAAAGATTCACTTGCCATTCAGTTAAAATTGAACGAACTCGTGGCATCCAATGAATATTCAAGCAACAGTCTGGTTGATATTGAAAGTATGACGGAGGAAGAAATGATTATTGTTCAGAAATACTATCACAGACTGAGCGAATTATCTAAAAAAGAGGAAAGTATCAGAACCTCACATTCAATTGCCGAAGCCCATCAGCAGCACGAACGTAAAGACAATAATAAAACCAAATTACGCACGCGAAACATTACAAAAAAATGAAACTACGCTCAACAGAAACTTTCTGGCCTTTAAAAAGCGCTATGAGATACAGTTATCCGTCTATAAGCACAGATATAGACACGCCGATTTTAATAATTGGCGGCGGTATTACTGGGGCTTTAATAGCATATAAATTAATTACTGAAGGAAAAAAAGTTGTCTTAGCAGACCGCCGCGATATCGCAAACGGAAGCACGGCCGCCAGTACCGCCCTGCTTCAGTACGAAATTGATGTATCACTGCATGAATTAATAAAATTAAGAGGTTTAGAATGCGCTGTAGACAGTTATAAAAATGGAAAAAAAGCCATTTTTGATCTTCGTACGATTATCGATACCATCAAAAGTGACTGTCACTTTGAATTCAAAAAAAGCATTTATTTTTCTTCTTTAAAAAAGGACATTCCATTTTTGAAAGCCGAATATAAGTCGAGAAAACAAAACGGTTTTGATGTCACCTGGCTGAGCAAATACGAATTAAAAAAAATGGGCTTGAATGCGCTTGCCGCAATTGAATCGAAAACAGCTGCCGTTATGGATCCGTACCGATTAGCAAATGACCTGCTTCATTATTGCCAGGAAAACGGAATGAAGATATATGACCGCACCAATATAACATCTATTCATCAAAATCACAAAGGCAAAAATATTGCGCTTGCAGATAACAAATACACTATAACTGCAGATCACGTCATTCATTGCAGCGGTTACGAAAGCACCGAAACGCTGATGGAAAAAGTGGTCGATTTAAAAAGCACATACGTCATCGCTTCTGAAAGTTTAGAAGAAGTACCGGCCGCTTTTAAAAATGCCATTTTCTGGGATACAAATTCACCCTATTTATATTTTAGAGCCACTGATGACAACCGAATTATTGCCGGCGGAGGCGACGAAGAGTTTAAAGATCCGAAAAAACGTGATAAAATGCTGCCTAAAAAAGAACTTTATCTTTTAAAGCAATTTCAAAGAAAATTTCCTTCGGTACCGTTTAAATTAGATTATTCCTGGGCCGGAACTTTTGGTGAAACACAAGACGGGCTTCCGTATTTTGGCAAACCAGACCCCAAGAAAAACGAACATTATGTACTTGGATTTGGAGGTAACGGAATCACTTTCAGCGTTATTGGAATGAATTCCATTTTAGATTCCATCAATAACACAAAAAATCAGGATTTGGAATATTACAGGTTTGGAAGGTAAAAAAACTTTTTCTTTGTACAAGTTTCAGAGGCTCAAAGGTTCAAAGGTTTGCTCAGCAATCTTGGCCTTTGGGCCTCTGAACTTTTGTTCCCCTACTATAATAACTATTATCAAGGCATAAAAAAAGACGCACTATTGTGCGTCCGGAAAAGAAACCTTTGTTTCTATGCTGCTTTGTACCTTGAACCTTATTACGCTGTAATGGCTAACGGATTCAAATTGAATTTATATTCTTTTGGACTGCAGTTGAATTTTTGCTTGAAGATTTTCGAGAAATAACTTCTGCTCGTAAAACCGATGCAGTACACAATTTCAGAAATATTTAAATCAGATGTTCTGATTAAAACTTCTGCTTTCATAACGCGCATGTGTGTGATGTAATCGTTTACGGTTCTGTTATGAATCATCTTGAAACCTTCCTGCAGTTTATTTGGCGATAAGCCTGATTTTTTACTTAATGATTTAATTGTAAATGGTTCTTCAGGATTTGCTTTTATAAATTCTGAAAGCTCTTTTACCTGCTCCATTTCACGCAGCGTCAAACAGCTGGTATCTTTTGCAAATGCATTTACATCATCTGAATGCTGTTGAATTTCCATTGCCAGAATAATTCTTAAAATACCTTCTTTCAGCAGGTTTCTCACCACTCCGGTTTGCGTCACTGCATTTAACTGCTCAATTTTTTCGCTGATTTTAAGATTATAAGAACCTATGTAAAAGAAATCGTCGTTGATGTTGTTTTCAAAAAAAGTTTCTTTTACCTGATGGTTTAAAGAGTTTTTATTCTCGCCCGCTTTTGGAGTGCCAACGATAATCAAAGTAAATTTTGTTTTTTTATCTTTTTCAAAAAACAAAACATTATTCTGATTTTGTTTTGATGTTATAATAGCAGTCTGAAATGTTTTAAACTTTCTTTCTTCGCCTAAAAGGCCAAAACTGTGCGATAAATTTCCTTTAGAACAGTACGCAAAATAGACTGGTGACGATTTTACATTTATCACATCCATTCGCACATCTGTCGAAAAAGACATATCAAACTGAACGTATGAAATATTATCATTAAATGAAGATCCAATAATAGATCCTTTTGCAAAACTATTGTTTACTTCCAGCGTAAATTCGTCTAAATCAAAACTCACCTTACCACCGAAGTTCATATTCAATTCTTCAAAAATATTCTGAATTTTCTCTGTATTTATAGTAATTATTTTCATTTTGCCAGGATTTAAAATTGTACATCAAAGTTCGATCGAAACCCAATGAAAAATGTTATATAATTTTTCCAAATTGTTTTATAATTACTTCCGCAGGATACTTTTACTAGTAAAAAATAGTAAATTCATATTCTTTAAATATAATAAAATGAAAAGCTTTTCATTCGCCCCTATCGCTCCCGCAAATGCGCAAATCTTAATTTTGGGTACAATGCCCGGAACAAAATCATTAGAGCTGAACCAGTATTATGGCCATAACCAGAATAATTTCTGGAAATTCATGTTCCTTATCTTCAATGAAGATTTTTCAGCAGATTATGAAACCAGAAAAGCATTGCTGCTCAAAAACAATATTGCCCTGTGGGATGTGCTGCAATTCTGCGACCGCGTAGGAAGTTTAGACAGCGCCATTAAAAACGAAATCGCCAATGATTTTGAAACGTTCTTAGAGGAGCACCCGGGTATACAAACAATTGTGTTTAACGGCCAGAAAGCGGCAGCATTTTTCAGGAAATATGTTCCTCTTACGAAACCCTATCAGCTTATAATTATGCCGTCTACAAGTCCGGCGAACGCTGGTAAATCATTCCAATATAAATTAGAAGAATGGCAGGCAATTACAAAATTATAAGTTCGATATTGAAATAATGTAACAATATTGGTTTAAAATATAACATAAAAAACGCACTGAGAAACTAATTTTACCATAACAAATCAAAGCCATTGCAAGTGAACCATGATAAGTGAGGCTTTTTTTTTAATATAAATCCGACTAAGAAAAACTGTAAAAAGTTTTACATTATAAAGAGAACATTGGTTATGTTAGTTTATTTTTGAAAAGAAAGCTATTCTATTTATTATAGAGTAGCTTTGTTTTTTTTAGTCAAAACCCTAATACTAAAATCATTATGAAAATTCAAACTTATTACAACCACATACGCTGGTATCCAGCGCATCATTTTATTTATTATCCGGTCTTAACTGCGTTTTTAATTGCCAGTATTTACTTTGCCTACACGACACCAGACACCTTAATATGGTCGTTTATCAGTGTAGGTTTTGTGTTTTTATTTTGTCTGGCATTCATGCTTCGCCAGCATTATTCGCTTATTTTACAAAACCGCATCGTTAGGCTGGAACTTCGTTACCGTTATTTTAGCCTAACCGGAAAAAGGCTCGAAGAATTTGAACATAAACTCACCGACGATCAGTTATTTGCACTACGATTTGCACCAGATAACGAATTGCTGCCCCTTGTAGAAGACGCCTTAAAAAACAATTTAACCGGCGACGCCATCAAAAAAGCCATCGTGCACTGGAGAGCTGATTATAACAGGGTTTAAACTGTAGCGTTCTTTCTATAATTAAACAAGGCATAAATCAGAAACAAAAACAGCCACACCGCAGCTACCACAATAGAAAATATAGGGAGGACGTTGGGATGAAGGTAATTTGGCTCATAAAAATAACGCTCTAAAGTCTGGAATTTTTCCCTCAAAGTTTTTCTGTCAAAATTATTTCGAATGGCATTCAAAGGCTCGCCTTGATTTTTTACGAAATGAAAAACGTCAGCCGTGACATCTTTGGGAACAATTTGAGTTTCGATATTCAATTTCTTTAATATCGTATCAAGCTTCTGAAACTGGTCTTGCAGCGAATCTTTTTTATACTTATAAAGCAGCTTATACCTTTTTACTGCGGCCGCATATTGCTGTTTTGCAATCGATTCGCCATGAATGGGCTGGTACAGTGATTTATTCTCCAAAAAAATACAAATGCCTGTATCATAGTCAGGATTTACCTCTCCGCCTTTAAAAATGAGCTGCGTGCTGTCTTTTATAATGGTTTTTTTGATGATTCTGTCTTTCAAAATATTTTCGTCCAAACCAGCAAAATCAAGAATCGCATCGGCTTTGCCGGAGACTTTATTATAGGTTTCCGTTAAAACCTTCAACGTATCAATACTATAATAGGTTGTTTCTGTAGTAAATTGATCGTGATAAACCTGTTCATTTTTCTCTTCCTTAATCACCGGATAAGGTTTGGGATATAAAATATTCTCGTAATTAAACAATTTCTCAGAACTGTACGAAGTGTACGGATACAAAAACGGATAGAGAACATTTAACAGTTCTTTGTCTTCATTGTATTTTTTTTCAGGCAATTCCGTTCTCAATTTAGCATTTTGACCAAAACTGAAACTGATAAAAAAGGTGAAAGTAACAAAAGAAAGCAGCAGCAAAAAAGCACCAACCTGCATTAATTTCACTACTGAATACCGCTGCCGTGAATGATTCTTCAGCAAAAAAATCAAAAAGAAAAACAAAAATAAACCACTTACAAAAAAGTGAGAAATCGACACATCATCATAAAACTTAAACCTGTAAAATTCAGAGTAAATATTGATATTTTTAATTCCGGCAAAAGTAAAATAGCCATATAACAAATAGGCCAAATGAATTAATGCCAAAATAATAAAAGACTTAACGAAGTACTGCTTCAGTGATTGGTTCATATCTGAGGGGTTTATACTCAAATATAAGCAATTTCGATGGCAGGATTTCATTAAATACCTAAAGTTTAAAATTAAGTTCCGGCTTTGATTTATTTGGGCGTGCCACAATTTAAAAAAGGCCCCATTCAACGTTGCGTTCATTGGGCCTTTCTTAAATTCTGCCGGGCTATCCGTGCTGCTTCGGCAGCTCACTTCTATCCCTCACGCGGCCCCCGGTTTCAAAAAAGCAGTTATTCCTTCAAAACATAAAACCCATTTATTTTTCAAAAAAACATATCCAACTGATAATCAGCCGATTTATTATCTTAAAAAATAAATTGAATGATTTTTTTTGTTAACTTTAAGTGTTGAAATTCAATCAATTAAATTAAAAAGGTACTCCCATGAAACATTTACTTTATTTTTTGATACTTTCTTTATCCGGGCTTGCAGCAACGGCACAAAATGCTGCTGCTGCCACTTCAAAAGACACTTTGGTTTCAATTGCAGACAAATACCATTTAGAACAAGATCCGCTAGCAGATGACCTGCCATGGCACGCGCGGCGTTTTAAATTTACAGCCGGAATATTTTTTCCCTCGAATAATACAGAAGTAGAAGTGGGAAGCAATAACGGACAATTTGGCAATTTAATTGATTTTGAGAAAGATCTGGGTTTCAATAAAAGCTCTACCTCATTTGCAGGATCATTTGAATGGAGAATCTCCCGAAGATCAAGATTAGGCTCCGAATTTTTCTACCTGAAAAGAACCTCAACAAAAACCCTCCAGAAAACCATCGAATTTGGCGACCATACCTACCCTATAAATGCATCTGTTGCTGCATATATGGACAATCAGATTATTAGGGTATATTACGGATATGCTTTTGTATCAAAACCTACTTACGAAATAGGAGCACTTATCGGCGCGCATGTTTTGCTGGGAGATGTTGGTTTACGGCTAGAAGGCGCAACGGCAGAACTCGAATACCGTGATACGTTCGACTTTACCGCACCGCTGCCGGATCTGGGCATCTGGGGTGAATTTGTTCTCGGAAAAAAAGTTGGCCTCTATGCTAACATCAATTACTTCGCCATTAAAATCAACGATATCGACGGAAGGATCTTAAGTTACAATTTATCTGTTTTATACAATGTTTACAAAAACTTTAGCTTAACAGCTGGTTACACAGGTCTGAATATGAGAGTCGATGTCGAAAAATCAAGACTCAACGGATTCTTCAAATGGGGATATTACGGCCCTACTATTGCCGCAACCTATTCCTTCGGAAATCATGTTAAGCTTTATAAACATTAATTTTATTCAGAGGCTAAGGTTCTGATTAACAAAATATTAAGAGTTTTATACAATCTTATCATTTCTACAGAAGGGAGAAATAACAAGATTATGTAAACCTCTACGCATCGTTTGTCTTGTCGAGGAACAAGGGATAACAAGCGTTTACTTCTAATCGCTAACATAAACTTAGATGATTCAAAAAACAAACCCGACACCTTTTTCTAAAGATGCCAGGTTTACTACTCAACTTAAACTTAACTCAAAATAAACTCAAACTAACTTATTTTATTTCTGTATTGGAGAGAATTTTACAGCTGATCCTCCGCCGGCTGCCAACTTGATAGTGAAAACTGTTTTACTAGTTACTTTTTGTTTTGAAATGGCTACCGGATACGGATTCGTTTTGTAGTTCGCTCCTGCTCCATCAGCATAAATTACTGCTTCGTATTCTTTTCCTGCATCGAGAAATGACAATTCGACTTTAAGATCTCTTGCGTTTTTGTTTGTTATCGAACCTAAATACCAATTTTTTTCATCCCAGTCTTTTCGGGCAATTGTGGTATATTCTCCTATTTTTGAATCTAACACTTTAGTGTCTGACCAAGTGCAGGGAACGTCTTTAATGAATTGAAACTCCGGTTTTCCAACATAATTCTCCGGCAGATCTGAGGCCATTTGCAGCGGACTGAAAATAATAACATACAATGCCAGCTGATTCGCCAGAGTAGTTTGTACCCTTGCACCGGATGGCGTTTTATAATCAAAATTGAAATTGCCCGGCGTATAATCAAAAGGACCTGAAAGCATTCTGGTAAAAGGCAAGGTTGTAAGATGTTCAGGCGTATTGCCGCCGTCTGCAGACCATGCATTGTATTCCTGCCCTCTCCCGCCTTCCTGCGACATAAAGTTGGGATAGGTACGTTGTATGCCCGTTCCTTTCATCGGTTCGTGGTTGTCGATCATAATATGATATTTAGCCGCCGTTTCGATTACTTTTCTGTAATGACGTGCGCCGTATTGGCTGTCGTGCCATTCTTTTTTATCTAAATATTTGTTTACATATCCGGTTTTAACTGAATTCACGCCCATTTTCTGGTACAGTTTGAAAGCATCTTCTAATTGATTTTCGTAGTTTTTTGTAGCACCTGCCGTTTCGTGATGTCCAATTAACCGCACATTTTTAATAGCCGCGTATTTAGTAATTTCCTCCAAATTAAAATCAGGATAAGCTTTTACAAAACTAAATGCAGTACCGTCGGCAGTCCAGTCTCCGTCCCAGCCTTCGTTCCAGCCTTCCACCAGAACGCCGTCAAAATTGTTTTTCGCAGCAAAATCAATGTATTCTTTTGTGTTTTTGGTTGTTGCTCCATGTTTTGGCCCTTGTCCCCATGTAAATTTTTCCAGATGCATTCCCCACCAGATTCCAATATATTTTGAAGGCGTAATCCAGGATAAATCTTCAATTTTCGATGGTTCGTTTAAATTCAGCATAATGGTCGATGTGGCCACTTCTCCAGGAGTTTTGCCTACTACAATTGTTCTCCAGGGTGTTTTAAACGGTGCTTCTGCGTATACTTTTACGCCATCTGCCCACGGCACCAGCTCGCTTTTATACTGTTTATTACTTGTTTTTAGCAATGTCATGGAGGCAAAATCAGTCAGGTTGGCTTCGTGAATTGCCACGTACAATTTCTCTCTTGTTTCAAAAGTCGCCGGCGTATTGATTGTATCTGTTTTACTGACCGGAGTTTTACGATAGGTACTTTCGTAATAGCTGTTTTCGCGATGCACCGGAATCCACCATACTTCATTATCCGACTTAAAAGTAAATTGCGTGATTTCATTCGCAATTTTTACTTTTCCTAAATGAGGCTGTTTTGGAAACGAATATCGAAATCCTGCGCCATCATCAAAAACCCTGAAAATAATATCTACCAAACGTTCTTCTCCTTTTGATTCTTTCAAATGAACAATTAGTTCAGTATGATGATCGCGTACTTTTTTGAATTCGCCCCAAGGCTGTTCCCAAGTTTCGTCTGCCGTTTTTTCTTCGGTGGAAACCACTTCAAAACCATCGGTCATTTTTTGGATTCCCTGAAATTCAAATCCTAATAAAGAAGGTTCAATAACCGATTTTCCGTTAGCCGAAAAGCTATATTGAGGCTGGCCTGACGGAGTTAATTCAAATACTAATTCGGTATTCTTTCCCGGAGAACTGATTTTGTATGTTTTTTTACTACTGGCAGTACAGGCGTAAAGCAGCATCGACGCAAATAAAATCAGGCAGTAACTATATTTTATGTTTTTCATTATTTAATTGTATTAATTACAACTCTTATTTTATTTCATTTAATACTTGTTTTGCTTTTGCAGGCTGCATTGAAACAAAATAATTAAAAGCCTGATCTAGTTTTTTCTGGGCATCGGCACTTCCTTTCTTTTCCACTCTTAAGTTGTATAATTTGCTGATTTCAGGAAAAAAAGTTTCGGTGTTTTTTACACCTGCAAATGCTTTTACTTTTTCGATGTACGAATAGCCAAATTCAACTGTCGGCTCAAACATGGTTCCTTCTCCAAAGTCATTCCATGTAATTAATTGCAGGTAATTTAAGCCGGCATTTTTGGCCAGTGAAAGTGTTTCATCAAGCGTGGCTCCGTTGTTGTGTTCTATTGTCCACCCAATTGCAGCACCGCCACCGCCAGCTGCGTAATAATCTTTAAAACCGGGATACGCACTGCCCATTGCTACACCTAATTTTGGTTTTGTATTGGTGTAGAAATTGGTTAAATACGTACTGTTTTTATACACCCATGCATATTCTCCCGAAGCATTGGCTCCCGCTTCTACAGATTGGTCCCAAAGGGTTAAAAATGCAGGTTTTGTAGTCAGCGTATTAAAAACATTGGTCCATTCTGCAGGCGTCTGCAAGACAATTGGACCGAAATTAAGCAGTAATGGCTTACCGCCTACTTTGATATAATTGGCATCATCGAAATAATTTTTCTCCAAAAAAGCTAAATCGGTTTTGGCAGCGCTGGTTACAGAAATAGCTTTTCCCCCATTGACAACATTCTGTAAAATCCGGTCTTCATAAACAATGGCATATTCAAGACCAACTTTATCTAACATCGCGATCAGTTGTTCTGTATTTTCTCTTACCATTCTGTAATCATTGACATCATACGTGCCGTACCAATCGATTAAAAGGCCGTCGATTCCGGAGTATTTCATCAGTAGTAAATGATTTTCAATAACATTTTTATCGCCTGAATGATAAGGTCCGATAAGCGGATAATAATACGAGGCAATTTCCCTGCGGTTGTTTGCGCCTATCGTATTGGGATTTTTGTTGGCCATGGTCCAGTGGTAGCCCCATTTTTTGTCGGTACTGCTTTCATTGGTTTCGAACCAGGGCATATAATGAACGTAAATTTTGGTGCTGTTTGTTTTTTCAATGCCGACTGGTGCTGTTGTTTCGGGTTCTGTGGGTTTATCTGAGCCATTATCATCACTACTGCATCCAGAAGCAACTAAAATGTTCATGATCCCAAAAAACAATAATGTGATAGTTCTTTTCATAATTAGATAATATTTGTTTAAAAGCTGTTATTTTTTGCCGCTGATTAATAGATTTTTTAATCATTTTAATTTTAAAATCTTTGGCTAAAATTATTTCACGCAGATTTAAAATGATTGAAGCAGATTTTGCAGATGATTTTATTTTTTTTATCCAAATTTAATCTGCAGAATCTGCGTGAAACAATAATCATTTTAATTTTAAATCTTTGGCTCAAATTATTTCAGGCAGATTTAAAATGATTGAAGCAGATTTTGCAGATGATTTTATTTTTTTTATCCAAATTTAATCTGCTTTAATCTGCAGAATCGGCGTGAAACAATAATCATTTTAATCTTGTAATCTTTGGCTCAAATTATTTCAGGCAGATTTAAAATGATTGAAGCAGATTTTGCAGATGATTTTATTTTTTTAATCCAAATTTAATCTGCTTTAATCTGCAGAATCTGCGTGAAACAATAATCATTTTAATCTTGAAATCTTTGGCTAAAATTATTTCACGCAGATTTAAAATGATTGAAGCAGATTTTGCAGATGATTTATTTTTTTTATCCAAATTTAATCTGTTTGAATCTGCAGAATCGCGTGAAACAATAATCATTTTAATTTTAAAATCTTTGGCTAAAATTATTTCACGCAGATTTAAAATGATTGAAGCAGATTTTGCAGATGATTTTATTTTTTTTATCCAAA
>Ga0247815_10001803_pt1 | contig 16240 bp, 23 predicted proteins | sample UWRJL194509B1_FD_181014 | JGI IMG/M metagenome (GOLD analysis project Ga0247815, IMG submission 181014) | Plant litter microbial communities from Arlington Agricultural Research Station in Wisconsin, United States - UWRJ-L194-509B-1 | ecosystem: Environmental > Terrestrial > Plant litter >...
GTGGTGTGCCACAACGAAGCTACGGTATCGACATGTCGACCAACAAGCTTGTTGCTAAAGCACAACCTGTAGGTGTTATCGCTGCCCAATCTGTTGGTGAGCCTGGTACACAGCTAACGCTTCGTACTTTCCACGCATCAGGTGTGGCTGAAAGCGACATCACCCAAGGTCTTCCACGTGTTGAAGAGTTGTTTGAAGCTCGTAACCCTAAGGGTCAAGCGCACGTTACTGAAGTAACTGGACTTGTTGAAGCTTGGGAAGATGGAAAGAAGTACATCGTACAAGTAACTCCAGAAGCCGGACACGTTGAACGTATTGCCCTCGAAGGCCGTACTGCAGGCGTAAAGAACGGCGCAACTGTGAAGGTTGGTGACGTTCTTGCCTCTGGTGAAAGCGAAAGCAAGCCTATCGTTGCTCCATTCGAAGGCATTGTAGAAATCACTGACGAATTCGTAGTCCTTGCAGCAACTGCAAGCTCACCGGTTCGTTACGAGATTCCTGGAAGCATGCAATTAGTAGTGAAGAGTGGTGACACTGTTGAAGCGGGTGACCGCCTTACCAACGGTTCATTGAACCTCCACGACCTAATGCGCCTTAAGAGCATCGAAAAGACACAACGATACATCATTAACGAAGTACTCCGCATCTACGCTGCACAGGGTCAAGACGTTGCTGACAAGCACCTTGAGATCATTGTGCGCCAAATGTTCAGCCGTGTTCAGGTTGAAGACCCAGGTGATAGTACATTCGTAACCGGTGACATCGTGTCTCGTGCTGCTGTTGTAGAAACAAATATCGTCCTTGCTGCTGAAGGTAAAGAGCTTATCGCCTTTACTCAATTGCTTCTCGGTATCACTAAGGTGTCAATCTGGTCTGATAGCTGGCTTTCAGCTGCATCATTCCAAGACACTACCCGTGTATTGATTAACGCTGCAGTAAGTGGCCGTATGGACCGACTACACGGACTTAAGGAAAACGTTATCATCGGTCGAAAGATCCCTGTTGGTACAGGTGTTGATAGTGCATTAGCACTCGACACACTTGAAGGCGACGTTGTATCTGAAATCGTTGAAGACGTAGAACTAGCTTCTTAGTTAGTTACCAAAACATTAAAGCACTCCGAAAGGGGTGCTTTTTTGTTGGCACCGTTTCCAGGACGACAGTGGGGGATTGCTTTTTTATGTCGTTTATGCTATAATAAATACAACCCAAACACACTACCGAGAGGCAACAACATGGCTGGGAATAAACCGCTGCAAAGCATTCGCGACTCCGTAACTATGGGAGCGTTCGTCGATCCACCGGCTGAGGTCGAGAAGGTCATCGCCGACGTCGACAAGCTTCGTCGCGAAACCGACATCAAGACGCAGATCTCGGCTGGCCTAGGCAACGACTAGGCGGGCTGCAGGAAATGGCTGTCGAAGAGTCGGAATACGGTCCAGAGGCGTGGCGATCGCAAATTGTCGCCATTCTGCGACGGAAAGAACAAGGAAGCCAGCTTACTGCTGATGTGATTGAAAGCGTACAGCGCGTCGACACGTTAACAGACCTGCTTGCTACCCTTAACGCCATCATCATTCAAGATGTCGTTGAATATGATTGTGGAGAGCTCATTGCTCTTCGCGACATCATCACCGACTCCTTAGTGTTAAAAACACCAAAGGGGTTTATGACCACCGCAGACGTATTTCAGCATGAAAGCTGATGTACGGAAGCGGTTCGCCCGTTGAAAAGGCCGCTGAGACTCGCTCTCAGTACGAGCCTCTCAGCGGGCCTTTTCTTTGCCTTGCTATAAGAGGTGATAATTGCTATAATAATGAATGAGTTTCCTCTTATGAATTATGTTGAGCGAGTTGAATGTGTACACGTTCGCATAAGATAGTAAGTATGACACAGTGCGAACATGCTGAGTTCAATCTGTAAAAGAGTAAAAAATTAATATAGAATGTTGAAGATCGTAGAACAAATTGTTCTGCAGATGGATTGCGACATTCTGATTTATCTATTTTAATGTAAATAACAATGGAGTTTTAATGCCAACAATTAACCAACTTGTGCGCAAGCCACGCCAGACTGCGAAACAAAAATCGAAGTCTCCAGCACTCGGCCGTATTCACAATGCACTAAAAACTCGTTACTACGACCAAGCAGCGCCTCTTAAGCGTGGTGTTTGTATCAAAGTAACGACTAAGACACCAAAAAAGCCTAACTCTGCACTCCGTAAGGTTGCACGTGTTCGTTTAACTAACGGGCAGGAAGTTTGGGCATACATTGGTGGCGAAGGTCACAACCTTCAAGAGCACGCCGTTGTTCTTGTACGCGGTGGCCGTGTGCCAGACCTTCCAGGTGTTCGTTACCACATCGTTCGTGGTGCACTTGACCTTCAAGGTGTTGCAAAGCGTCAACAAGGCCGTTCAAAGTACGGCGCAAAGAAAGAAGCTAAATAATGCCACGTAAAACTACCGCTAGCCTCCAACGAGTGCTTAACCCAGACCGTAAATACCAATCTATCTTGGTTCAACGCCTTATCAACAAAGCTATGCTTGATGGTAAGAAGCTCGTTGCTGAACGTGCCGTCTACGAAGCGCTTGAAACAGCTGCTAAAAAACTAGACCACGAAAACCCACTTGAAGTGTTTGAAAAAGCCCTCAAAAACATTTCTCCAAACTTCGAAGTAAAATCTCGTCGTGTTGGTGGTGCTAACTACCAAATTCCATTCCCAGTTGCTGGCCACCGCCAATTGCACTACGCCTTTTCATGGCTTATTCAATCGGCTCGTGGACGTAAGGGTATCCCTTTCGCACAACGACTTGCCTTGGAAATTGTAGATGCCTACAACGAAACTGGTGTTGCTTTCAAGAAAAAAGAAGACACACACAAAATGGCGGAAGCCAACCGTGCCTTCGCACACTTTGCACGAAGCTAATTTATATAGCTCGAGTAACAAAAGAAGTCTCAGAAATGGGGCTTCTTTTTGTATTATCAGGTAATGAGCTTTACAAAGTATATCCCGCTCATGTATAACAGTGACAAATGGGAAACAATACACTTATTCAAAAGGGAGCAAAAAGCTAGCTTATGAGTGAGCGTGATTCTAACGAGAATATTCGCTCACCAGCATTGCCGCCACTTGAGGCGTGGAAGAGACCTGATAAATGGATCAATGTACGAACCGGTAAGGCAAAGCCATTTAGGTCAAAATTTGTTCTTCCAACTGACGATAGGGGTTTTCTCAATCCCGACCAAGTTGTCGATTATGTAGATGACATGCTTTTTTGGAAAGATTACGATTGGCCATTTTCTCGAAATGACCCGCAGACAGCACCAGACGATCACCATTTCTACCACACGGAGGCAGACTATAGTCTCTCACGAAACAATGGTAACCCAATTCCAAGCCTATTTCGCGAACTGCCAACAGTAGTAGGTAGAATGCCAAGGCAATTCCATAATGCAATTCATGATTTTACCGCAAAGCCTGAAATGCCAGATATGGATGCGATGGAAGAATACTATAATTCATACCACCTGGCACACCAGGCTTTTAAAAACTTAATAGTTTCAGCCACAATGACTACTCAGGCGTCACGAATGTTTACGGAACATCAGCTTGCTGTTTCGAATCGAGACGACGTACTACTAATCGACGCCGATGATATAGTAGCCCAAGAAATGATGAAAGATTTCTTTTCGAAGCACTTTGCTGAGTATAGCCGCTCTGTTGACCTAGTAATGTCTTTGCCTCAACGTTCACTTATTGTTCCTGACTCAGAAAAGCTGCATCAATATAAACCTCACGTCGTCATTAAGAAGGTGGGCAAGTATATGTTACAAAAAAGCATTAACTACACACCAATTCTAAGAGCGGCATAGTGTATATTCTCTTGATAATCCGTTCAATAAGTCTTACAATGCACCCATATCTACTGAAAAGAGAAATGTAATTATGTCTGAGTTTGAAATGAAGCGACCTTTTCCTATACCTAACGAAGTTGATTTTGGTCTCGGTGCTACACTGGTTGATCAGCTTTTCGACGATCACAATGGTGCTTGGTTTTTATATAACAAGCAAGCGTTAATTGATGCACAAAACGGCCAAGCTATGCGATCAACATATATGGCAACTTCGGCGGTAGCTCGGACGGTCGAACCGATTAGTGACGACTTTTTCAGGCCAATAGACCCTATGTATAAGGCTACGCATGCATTTCGTGCTGGCATGTGGACAGCCGGGCTACTTGGTACTGAAGTGTATAACGGAAAACTAAGTTTTATGGATGTACATAATACACTCTTTTCTAATCTTCCTCATCCAAATTCTTACGAAACGCAGGAAGACTACGAGAAGGACGGCCAATATTTATTGGCATTAGGAAACTTAGGCTTAGATGCTCTAGGGTTTGAAACTCGGGAATACATTGATAAGTGGGGGAAAGAAATTGTATCTGAACCAACCGTGCGTCAGTACTATGCGTTGGGTACGGGTGCGGTAATGTCTGTATACCAATCTATTTATTCAGCTGCCTACCCAAGCCTCCAAGAAGACTATGAAGTATCTCAAATTCTTGATTTTGATGAGTTAACTCACTATCTATCCAGCAACTCCGACTCTAGTAGTAATTAGCCGTATCTGTTATAATAGATACAAAGCGCTATTTTTTATGGCCAAAAATAATCCACTAAGAAAGAGATAACGAGAGACTTATGGCAGCACAGAACGTTCCCCTAAAAAATTACCGAAACATTGGTATTATCGCCCACATCGACGCGGGTAAAACTACAACTACTGAAGGTATCCTTTACCGAACAGGTATCAACCACAAAATTGGTGAAGTTCGTGGTGCTGACGGTGACAGCGCAACAACTGACTGGATGGCACAAGAGAAAGAACGTGGAATCACGATTACTTCAGCTGCCGTAACAGCCTTCTGGAAGGGTCACAAAATTAACATTATTGACACTCCGGGCCACATCGACTTTACAGCCGAAGTTGAACGTTCTCTTCGTGTCCTTGACGGTGCTGTAACTGTCTTCGACGGTAAAATGGGTGTAGAAGCACAAACTGAAACTGTATGGCGCCAAGCTAACAAGTACGGTGTGCCTCGTATTTGTTTCGTGAACAAAATTAACCAAATTGGTGGTGATTTCTACAAGTCTCTCGACACTATTCACAACCGTCTTTCAAAGCAAGCACTTCCAATCCACCTTCCTATTGGTTTCGAAAAAGAAATCAACGGTGTTATTGACCTTGTTGACATGAAATCTTACACATACGGTGACTATACTGACCACGAGCTCGTTGTTGGTGAAATCCCTGCTGACATGCTTGAAAAAGCAAAGAACGCACGTAGCCTATTAGTTGAAGCAGCTGTTGAAGCTGAAGATGATTTGTTCGAACGTTTCCTTAACGAAGGCGAAGAATCAATTTCTATTGAAGACCTTAAGCGCGCACTTCGTAAGCGTGTGCTTGCTGGTGACTTCTTCCTTGTTACTGGTGGAGATGGCCGTGGAGTAATGGTTGAAAAGGTTCTTGACCTTGTAAACGACTACCTTCCATCACCACTCGACGTTGATGCTATCCAAGGTACTAACCCTAAAACTGGTGACCTTGTTGAACGCCAACCAGCTGACGCTGAGCCACTTTCTGCACTTGCATTTAAGATTGCGTCTGACCCATTCGTTGGACGACTTATCTTCGTTCGTGTTTACAGCGGTAAGCTAACTGCTGGTAGCTACATTCTTAATACCACTACTGGTGATAAAGAACGTATCGGCCGTATCGTTCGTATGCACGCCGACAAGCGTGAAGAAATCGACTCAGTAGGCGCTGGTGACATCGCAGCTGTTGTTGGACTTAAGAGTACCTTTACTGGTCACACCCTTGCAGATCCTGCACACCCAATCCTTCTTGAATCAATTGAATTCCCAGACCCACCAGTATCTATTGCTGTTGAGCCAAAGACAAAGGCTGACCAAGAAAAGATGGGTATTGCATTGCAACGCCTCGCTGAAGAAGACCCTACATTCCGTATTCACACTGACGAAGAAACTGGCCAAACAATTATGTCAGGAATGGGTGAGCTTCACCTCGACATTCTTGTTGACCGTATGAAGCGTGAATTTAACGTTGAAGCGAACATTGGTGAACCTCAAGTAGCCTTCCGTGAAACTATTCGTGGAACTGCTGAAGCTCAAGGTAAGCACGCCAAGCAATCTGGTGGACGTGGTCAATACGGTGACGTATGGGTCCGTTTCGAACCGACAGAAACTGGCCTTGGCTTTGAATTCGAAGATGCTATTAAGGGTGGAGTTGTTCCTAAGGAATACATCAAGCCAGTTGAAAAGGGTATCCGAGATACGCTTGAAAGCGGTGTTCTTGCTGGTTACCCAATGATTGGTGTGAAAGCCACTCTCTACGACGGTAGCTACCACGACGTTGACTCAAGCGAACTTGCCTTTAACCTTGCCGGTGTTCTCGCTGTTAAGGAAGGTATTCCAAAGGCTCGTCCAGTTATCCTTGAACCTGTTATGAAAGTTGAAGTTTCAATGCCAGAAGAGTTCATGGGTGACATCATTGGTGACCTTAGTGCTCGCCGTGGCCGTATTGATGCAATGGAAGACATCCCTGGTGGCGCTAAGTTGGTCCGTGCATACGTTCCACTTTCAAACCTCTTTGGTTACACGAACGATATTCGTTCACTTAGCCAAGGTCGTGCAGCCTCTACAATGGAACTTGCTGAGTACGAAGAAGTACCACCAAACGTTCAACAAGAGATCATCGAAAAGCGAACAAACAAGTAGTAAAACAATTCTACAAAGAAGAAACCCCCGCAATTTGCGGGGGTTTTCCTTTTACTAGATGAATCAGGCCGAGGCGCTCTCGTTGTGGTTGAGAAGGTCGTTTTCCCACTGCATGATTTCACCTGCTGCCATCCGCTCTTCGAGCGCCTTGTTGGACGCGACGCGGTCGTGGTACTTCTGGCTGTGCACGTAGCCCCAGCCTTTACCGGTCGGGATGGCGGCACGAACGTCGCTCTGAACCTTTTCGACGGCTGCGATGATCTCGCTGACCTTCATTGTGTGGTGGGTTGCGCGCTGCAGGGCATCGGCAAACTCGCCAACGTTGCGCTCCTGCGCATCGCTTGGCTTGAAGTGGAAGATTGGCGTCATGCCTTCGGGAACGTCCTGGCCGCGACGACGCCAGGTGAGGACACCGTAGGGTGTCGTGACGTCGCGCTCGGTATCGAGGTAGTCGATGGCCTTGATCAGGTACGCGTTGTTGAAGATGTAGACGCTTACTTCATCGAGAAAATCTTTCATCGGTTTGATGTTTCCAATCTAGTAGAAGGGCGAGCGTTCGATATAAAAAGAAGCTTGATATACATTATAGCATAAGTAGTATAAAATGTCAATTAAAAGGAAAACCTCCGCCTTGGTGGCGGAGGTAAAACCCTACTGCGTTGTTAAACGAATTCCGTGTTGACCCACGGCGGTGGTGTCGATTCGAAGTTAGGAGTGAACCGCGCTCCGTTAATCTTCTTCACCAGCTCGTTGGCGATGTCGAGTGCCACAAGGGCGTCATCATCGCTGATGTTTAGGTGGTCGACAATAGCAGCCATGATGGCGATAGCCGGGTCCGGCGCTGCGTCGAGGTCGATGTCGGCGAAGGTGCTGCTGCCTGTCGGCAGCGTGAAGGTGGAACCTGTCGGCCGCCAAGTGAATGCACCAAGTGGGCTGGTGACGTCAACTGTGGCGTTCGGGTAGACGTTGTTCCATCCAGTAACGAGATGGATAAGATTAACTTTGTGAAAAGTCATATTCATTCCAATCAGTAGTAGGGTACGTGCTATGTGTTACAAAGCTTGTTTGCATTATGTCATAACAACAACAAAAGTCAATCTTACGGTCTTCGAACTATATGTTTTAAAATGGCTTTAAAGTTCAACGTGAGTGAAGATTGTTTCTCTACACTTAATATATGGGTACAACAACATACGAACGACCAAGAGAAAAACTCTATCAAAAAGGGGTATCGGCACTTACGAATGCCGAATTGCTGCAGGTGATTATCGGCAGTGGTAATGCGGGGATGCCGGTTACTAAGATAGCGCGCAAGGTAGACAAGGCTTTAAGGGCGAATGGTATCGGTGTCAGTGTAGGCGAGTTAACCGCAATACAAGGCCTAGGTCTAGTAAAAGCGAGTCAGATTCTTGCAGGGTTCGAGCTCGCAAGCCGTTTATTATTCCAGCAAGACAACGAGCCTTACAAAGACATTGACATGCTTGCAGATTTATACGCAGACATTCGTAGCTCCAAGAAGCAGATGCTCCTGTACGCATTCTTCGATGGCAACGGCCGTTTAATCAATGACAATTCGCAATTTATAACTCCTAACGCAAGTACTGCGCGCATTGCTCGTAAAGTATTTGGCGAGGCCTTGTCGCAATCAACTGCAAGTGTTCTTGTAGCTGTTGGTTGTGAGCAGCAACAACTTGAACCGAGCCTGTTTGAACTCAGCCTGGCGCATGACATTCATAGCACCGCTGCGCTACTATCCATCACTGTAAAATCATTCGTATTAATTAGCAGGGAGGGTGAGTATGTGGTCAAGGAGTCATATCGTGGATAAGCGAATACACAATCCACCAAATGATATTCGGCATATCTACAAGTGGTATAAAAAGGCTCAAGTCGATTATACCGAGCTATATATACGCATTTATATTGCCTATAACGCCTGGTATCGGCAAGTAACAAATAGCACTAATGATAGAGAAGCAATCGCTCTATTGAAAAAGAGGTTCGTTATTTGGGACGATTACGGTAAGGGTAAAACGCTCTCTAACTTAAGGGTATATGTCGAGCGCTTGTCGAAGTTGACGCTTGAGAAGCCGCTTGCGAATAACACGGCGTGGAACGGTTATGTTGAGAATGGTGATGACTGGCGAGGTCTTATCGAGTTTTGGTATCAGGTACGATGCATGTTGGTGCATGGTTCCGAGGTGTCGCCACGGTACGTATGGCTAGCGTATGAAACCCTCGAACTATTCATGGGTGAAATCGTCGAGCGTATGCAGGCTTGTTTCACCGATAAAGATTTACAAAGGCTTGAGGAACTCTCCACATTAGTGAAATCTGAAACCGGTAAGGATGCCCGTTTTCGCATGTTACAACAGAAATTACAGGCAAAGTACATCGAGTCTCCTGACATATGGCAGGTAGATATGCAAAGGGTCCGTGGTTAACCTTATAAATAACTCTTTACTCAGAGGCAAAAACACGCTATAATTTACCGTATACGTCGTGGAGCTTATTGCTCTTATGCGCAAAATCAGAACGAGAATTAATTAAGGAGAACTAACTACAATGGCAGATTTCGATCGAACCAAGCCTCACGTTAACGTTGGTACAATGGGCCACGTTGACCACGGAAAAACTACACTTACTGCAGCTATTACAGCTGTCCTTGCAAAGCGTCTTCCTAGCGAAGTTAACAAAAAAGTTGACTACGCAATGATCGACAACGCCCCTGAAGAGCGTGCACGTGGTATTACTATCGCGACATCTCACCAGGAATACGAATCAGCTGACCGTCACTACGCTCACGTTGACATGCCAGGTCACGCCGACTACGTTAAAAACATGATTACAGGTGCTGCACAAATTGATGGTGCTATCCTCGTAGTTGCTGCAAACGACGGCCCACTACCACAAACTCGTGAACACGTTCTACTTGCTCACCAAGTTGGTGTGCCAAAGATTCTTGTTTTCCTAAACAAGATGGACCTTGCAGACCCAGAACTAGTTGAACTAGTTGAAATGGACATTCGTGAACTGCTCGCTAAGAACGGTTACGACGAAGACGCTCCTATCATCAAGGGTTCAGCTACTAAAGCTCTTGAAGGCGACGAAGCTTCAGAAGACGCAATCATGGAATTGGTTGCTGCTATTGACTCTTACATCCCACAACCTGCTCGTGACCTAGACAAGCCTTTCCTAATGCCTATTGAAGACGTGTTCTCAATCAAGGGTCGTGGAACAGTTGCTACTGGTCGTATAGAAACTGGTGTTATCAACATTAACGACCCAGTTGAAATTGTTGGTGTAAAAGCTACTCAATCATCTGTTGTTACTGGTATCGAAGCATTCAAGAAAAACCTCGACCGTGGTCAAGCTGGCGACAACGCTGGTCTCCTCCTTCGTGGTATTGAACGCGAAAACATCGAACGTGGTCAAGTTATCGTTAAACCAGGCTCAATTACTCCACACACAGAGTTTGAAGCTGAAGTTTACATCCTTAAGAAAGAAGAAGGCGGACGCCACACTCCATTCTCTAAGGGTTACAAACCACAGTTCTACTTCCGTACAACTGACGTTACTGGTGAAGTTGAACTTCCAGCTGACAAAGAACTCGTTATCCCTGGCGACACACTTACTTTCAAGGTCAAACTTCTACAGCCAATTGCTATGGAACAAGGTCTTAACTTCGCTATCCGCGAAGGTGGTAAGACTGTTGGTGCCGGTGTTGTAACAAAAATCGTTGCCTAGTTTTCATAGTTCTCCTATCTAAGCTACAAACGCTAAAATACCCTCGTGTAAACGGGGGTATTTTTGTGCTATATTATGCGTAATGGATAGAGAATTTGAAAAACGCTGGCTTAAGCTACCGACAATTGAGATAGACCATGATGAAAGTATTATGACTGTTAATGGTAGATTTCTCAGCTTGCCAGACATTTCACCAGAGACGCTAGCTGATTATCTGGAAATTGGTCATGAACTCATCTGGGAACATTTTTATGAGATGAAGAAGCGTTACAGATACTGGGGTGACCCGACAAGTCGTCCTTCAATCCTCTTAGGGCGTCTGGCGTTAACAGGGAAAGAAGCTGATATTTTTACAGTTGATGGGTTACGAACCAAGGATGATGTCAATCTCGATGTTGATGATTTAGAACCCATGTTCCGAGCCCATTGGATGACCGTCGAACAGGCACTACTCAAGCCTGAGATAACTCGTAATATAATGCTTATTAACCACGATAGAAATGGCACATGGCTTGGAATGAGCCGTCCATAATTTAAGAAAGCGAAAACCCGCCAGTTCCCGGAGGAACCTTGAGGTTCGCTGCCAAGGGATTGGCGGGTGTTATTGTTTTTTCTTCCGTACTTGGATGTGAATCGGAATCAGACTGCCTTTGTTTACGTAGCCCACGTCAAATTCCCACTCATTCTGATCGAACTTGTTGACGACTTTCGCCATTTGGTGATGGAAATAAGCGATATCAACACCGACTGCGGCGTCGGTCTCAGAGGGGGTGAGGCCTCTATAGTCGTGAAGCAGAAAGGGGTCGTTCTTCTTCCAAAAGTCCAGGCGAATTGTGACCTCGAAGTTTGGGTCGCGTGAGCTTTGAGATTTTACTTTCCTAACTGCATCCGGAATCTCTATCGTGATGGTTCTGAGGATGACTGCTTGGCGCGTATCCTTCTTCACCCTGAGTTCGTTTTCCCTTTGATAGGACTTTCTCTGTGCCGGCTTTTCATTCTTCGTGGAAAAGAGGGAGGCCATTGCTTTCTTCCTTACTCGTAGATGAATGGTTACTTGGGCGGGGGAATATGGATGTGCGGAACTGCCATCTCTTCTTTTTTAAGGGCAATTCGCTTGCCGTCTGTTACGACCTTGTACTGGGTTTGGGACCTTTGATTCTCGAAGTAACGGCCAACGATACTTGTAAGTACACGCTGCCGTTCATTTGAGGTAAGCCCATCGAGGACAGTAGTCACGACGTGACTTCCTTCTGTGAGGCTATATTCCTGAATTCCATTAAAAATCTGGTGTACGAGTGCTTGTGTGGCTGCGAGAACTCGCGGCGCTTCAGCAGACAACTCGTTCAAAAGGTTTTCGATGTCCCCCAGGTCTTTGTCTGATTTGTGAGACATTACTTCCTTCCAATCGGATAGAACCTAGATATCATACTGCTATTTGGTACAATTGTCAATTTACATTTATGCGTATGTCTGCTATACTACCGAGGTATTATTAATTGCACCGAGAACTCGGCCAGACGCGAATAACACCGATTCGAGCAGAGGTTACGGAGCCGCTACCCAGCGATACGGGCAAGGAGCCACCATGGCAACAGAACCAAAAGCAGAAGGCTTGCGAATTCGCATCCGTCTAAAAGCGTATGACCACAAGGTTATCGACCAATCAGCAAAGCAAATCATCGATACAGCTATCCGTACAGGTGCTTCAATCGCTGGTCCAGTGCCACTTCCAACACGTCGTAGTACTTTTACAGTAGTGAAGTCACCACACGTATACAAAAAGGGTGGTGAGTCATTCGAAATGCGTATTCACAAACGTCTCATCGACATTACTAACGCAACTCCAAAGACTATCGACAGCCTGCAGAACCTCAGCCTTCCAGCTGGTGTAGACGCAGAAATTCGTATGTAATTTATTGCGCAAACTAAAAAGAACCCTTTAAACAGGGTTCTTTTTTTGTGATGCAGTACGTTATTGCATGTCTTCGTTGAGGGTAGCGAGCTGGTTTTCGATGTAAGTCGATGTTTCCATTTGTAGTGCGAGAATCCAAAGTTGCATAAAAATGATGAATGAAACAATAATAACCCAGTAAACAGTTTGACGGGTTATTTTAAACGTTCCAAATGAAGGGAAGTCAGGGGCGACATGGAATGATCGCATTTGAACGTTAGCTTTGGCAGAAGTCTTTTTAGCGGCCGTTGTACGCTTTACGGGAGCTTTCCTTGCCGCGGTCGTCTTTTTAACTGTAGTTTTCTTTGCGGTAGCCATATGTGTCCTCAAAAATGATTCGTTAGGTATTAGTAGAAGTATGACGACATGTGGTAGTAAACACAAGTATAATCTTTAAATTTGTGCAGTAATTTCTCAGACATCCCTAAGGAGTTGACCCCAGAGGTGACTTGTGCTATAGTCAGTAGGTAACTTTACTAAAGTAATTAACAGAACGATTCTTGGTGAATTGGTAAGTCCTATGGATACTGCTAGCCACCAAGAATTTTATGTGGGAGAACGAAGAGCATGAAAGCACTTCTCGGTACCAAAATTGGTATGACCCAACTCATCAGCGAAGATGGTAAGGCAGTTCCTGTCACTATCATTAAAGCTGGACCTGTAACAGTGACTCAAGTGAAAACCGTCGAAACCGATGGTTATAACGCTGTTCAAGTAGGTTTTGAGTTAGGTAAGAACTTGAGCAAGGCCGTGGCTGGACACCTTAAGGCAGCCGACGTAACTCCGAAGTATATTCGCGAGTTCCGTATTACTGATATGTCAGAAGAACTGACTGTTGGTAAAACATTCGACGTAACAGAATTCGAACTAGGCGATGTTGTTGACGCAACTGGTACTAGCAAGGGTAAAGGTTTCGCCGGTACTATTAAACGTCACAACTTTGAACGACACAAGAAGAGCCACGGTGGTAAGGGAAACGTCCGTAAACCTGGTTCAATTGGTTCAATGTATCCACAAAAAGTCTTCAAGGGTAAGCGAATGGCTGGCCGTATGGGCCACGACACTGTAACAGTGCAAAACCTTGTTGTTAGCTACATTGATGTAGAAAACAACTTGATTGGCCTTAAAGGCGCTATCCCTGGCCCTAAGCGTGGACTAATTGTTATCAACGCTTTGCGTAAGATACCTGCGAAGAAAGGAAATGCATCATAATGGCTGAAGTTAAAACAACAGCAGCGAAAGCAACTGTACTTCCAGAAGAAGTATTTGCAGTAGAAGTGAAGAATCACGAACTGCTTAAGTTGGCTTACGATGCATACCTTGCGAACGTACGCCAATCAAGTGCTACAACCCTTACTCGTGGACTCGTTCGCGGTGGTGGTAAGAAGCCTTGGGCGCAAAAAGGTACTGGTCGTGCACGATTCGGTTCATCACGTAACCCAATCTGGCGCGGTGGTGGTATCGTATTCGGTCCACTTGGTAACGAAAACTATAGTAAAAAAATCTCTACGCAGTCTAAGCGTCAGGCAATTCGCCAGGCACTTACTCTTGCAAGTAAGGCTGAGAAAGTACACGTACTTGATGTTGTAACCACAGGCAAAACTGCTGAAGTAGTTAAGTTCTTGGCCGACAACAAGTTTGCACGAAAGACCCTTTTAGTTGTTGAAACTAAAACTCCTGAACTGCTCCGTGCAACTAACAACCTACAGAACGTGCTTCTCGTTAGTACAAAATACCTTTCAGTATTCCACATCCTTAACGCAGATCACATCATTCTATCGACTGCGTCGATACCTACCCTTAAGACTTGGTTAGTAAAACCAATTATCGAGAGAGAGGAAGCGTAATATGAATACTACTATCCTTGTAACTCCAGTAACAACTGAAAAAGCATATGGCCAAAGCCTAAAGAACATCTACGTTTTCGACGTACCTGTTAAGGCAAACAAGAACGAGATTACTGCTGCTATTGAAGCACAGTATGGTGTTGAGATTGTTGCAATCAAAACCCTTATCCAATCCGGTAAAGCAATTCGTTTCTCTAAGGGAAAGAACCGCATTCCAGGCAAGACAACTCGTTCTGATAGCAAAAAGGCTTATGTAACACTAGCTGCAGGAAGTTCATTAGCAATTTTTGAACAACCTACTGAACAGGAAACTAAATAATGGCTATTAAAGCATATAACCCAACTACACCTGCCCGCCGTGGTATGACTACTCAGGACATGAGCGAAGTAACTACTCGCAAACCACTGAAGAGCCTACTAAAAAGCAAAAAGCAGAACGCTGGTCGTAACAACGCTGGTCGCATTACAGTTCGTCACCGTGGTGGAGGTGTTAAACGACACCACCGTCTCATGACTCACAACTTAGCACCTGGCACAGTTGCAACAATTGAAGAAATTGAATACGACCCGAACCGTTCAGCTCGTATTGCTCGAATTAAAGACCAAAACAATGTATACCACTACATTCTTGCTGACACATCTATGGTTGTTGGCAAAGTAATCACTAGTGGTGCTGACGCTCCTGTTGAGTCAAGCAACCGCCTTCCTTTGGCAAACATTCCAATTGGTTCACAAATTTACGCAATCGAAATTAACCCAGGCAAGGGCGCACAAATGGTACGTTCAGCTGGTACTAAAGCACAACTTATGGCTAAAGAAGGTGACTACGCACAAGTGCGTCTGCCATCTGGCGAAGTTCGTAAGATTCGTGTTGAATGTACTGCTGCAATTGGTATCGTTGGTAACGTTCAACACCAAAACGTTAAAATCGGTTCTGCCGGTCGTAACCGTCGTAAAGGTATTCGTCCGGGTGTTCGTGGTATCGCCATGAACGCTGTCGATCACCCACACGGTGGTGGTGACGGTGGAGCGCACGGTATTGGCCGAGCACCACGTACTCCTTGGGGTCAATTGACTCTTGGATACCGTACTCGACGTCGTAAAGATGTTGCCGGTGTAATCATTAAGTCGCGCCACGACGCGAAGAGGAAGAAGTAATATGAGTCGATCACTGAAAAAAGGTCCTTTCGTAGATTTCAAGCTCGCTAAAAAAGTGGCTGCGCTTACTCTCGAAGACCGTACAATCATTAAAACTTGGGCACGCGCAAGTACAATCAGTCCTGAAATGGTTGGTCGTACTATCGCTGTGCACAACGGTAAAGTACACGTGCCAGTTCTCGTTAGCGAAAACATGGTAGGACACAAGTTAGGCGAATTTAGCCCAACTCGTAAGTTCCGTAAGCACGGTGGAAAGGACAAGAAATAATGCCTGGCGCTGCTATTGAAAACACAGTTCGTGCATATGCAAAGAACGTTGACCAAACTCCTCGTAAGGTAAGTTTGGTTGCGAGTCTTGTCCGTGGACGTAGCGTAGCTGATGCTCTCGTTATCCTAAGCCACACACCAAAGCGTGCTGCTCGTCCAGTCATTAAGGCTATCGAAAGCGCACGTGCGAACGCTATTAACACTCACGGATACGACGGTAACACTCTCGAAATCCACACACTATCTGTAACTACTGGTACTCGCCTAAAGCGATTCAAGCCAGCTAGCCGCGGACGTGCGTTGCCATTCGAGAAGAAGACTTCGAACATCCTTGTTATTGTAACTGGCGATTTGAAACCTAAAAAGGCTGCTAAAGCTGCTGCTGTTGAAGCGGTAGTCGCAGAACCAGAGGAGAAGAAGTAATGGGACAGAAAGTTAATCCAATCAGTTTCCGACTCCAGATCCACAA
>Ga0247815_10001805_pt1 | contig 16220 bp, 12 predicted proteins | sample UWRJL194509B1_FD_181014 | JGI IMG/M metagenome (GOLD analysis project Ga0247815, IMG submission 181014) | Plant litter microbial communities from Arlington Agricultural Research Station in Wisconsin, United States - UWRJ-L194-509B-1 | ecosystem: Environmental > Terrestrial > Plant litter >...
CGATCATCGACGAGTACGCCACCCACCCAGGTGACACGGGCAGCCCCGAGGTGCAGGTCGCAATGCTGACCGCACGCATCAAGGATCTCACCGAGCACTTGAAAGAGCACAAGCACGACCACCACTCCCGTCGTGGCCTGCTTCTGCTGGTCGGACAGCGTCGTCGCCTGCTGGGCTACCTGCAGGATGTCGACATCAACCGCTACCGCGCGTTGATCGAGCGCCTCGGCCTGCGCCGCTAGGTCTGAGCAACTAGACCGACACGACTCAGCCGGTCGTGCTCGACCTGTCGTCATCGACAGATCGCGGCCCTGGCTCTGAGACGGCCCGCCACACTGCACACGCAGTGGGCGGGCCGTTTTTCATGCGGCGAACTGCTGCCAGGACGGTTGCGGGTCGCGGCGGGACGACCGCCCCAGAGAACAGGCACAGAGGGCGGGCACAGAGGACAGGTGCAGGGGACAATAGCCAGGTGAGAATTCGCGACGACCTCCGTTCGATCGTGGCATTGCGGCCTGCTCCGCCGCGCTGGTCGATCGCCATTCAGGCCGGTCTCGCGATCGCGCTGCCGATCGCCGTCTTCACGGTGCTCGGCCGTGAGGACCTCGGCCTGCTCGCCTCCACCGGCGGCTTCACCGCGCTCTATCTCACGTCGCGCAGCCGCCGCCAGCGAGCGCTGCTCCTGCCGCTGGTCGCCGTGGCGCTGCTGGCGTCCGCCGCGGTCGGCGTGCTCGGTTCCGGAGCAATCTGGTCGAGCGTGCTCGGCCTGTTCCTCCTCGTCGCCGCGGCGTCGGTGCTCTTCCTCGGTTTCGAGGTCGGGCCTCCGGGTGTGCTGTTCCCCGTGCTCGTGGGAGGAGTCGCCGGCCATCTCGCCGCGCCGGTCGGACTCGGCGGATCGGGAGTGGACGGCTGGACCGTGCTCGGCACGATGGCGATCGGGGCGGCGCTCGCCTACCTCGTAGTGCTCGCACCCCTGGCGCTTCCCACGGTGCGACTGCGCGATGCCGAGATACACGAGAGCACCGCCGTACCGCTGCGTTTCCGGCTCGACCCCATCGCGCGGCTCATCCTCGTGCGGCTGCTGATCGCCGCGGCGATCGCGGCGGTGGTGGCGGCTCCGCTCGGGCTCCCTCGTGCCTATTGGGTCACGCTCACGATCGTGGCCATTCTGCAAAACGGCCATCGGTTGCGACTGACCGCGGTGCGCGGCATCCACCGCGTCGTCGGCACGCTTCTCGGGGTCGGTGTCTTCGCCCTGCTCGAGCTGCTGCATCCGACCGGGTGGTGGCTGGTGCTCGCCCTCGCCGCGCTGCAGTTCGGCGCCGAGACGATCATCCTGCGCAACTACGGGCTGGCCCTGTTGCTCATCACCCCACTGGCCCTCATCATCTCGGCACAGGGCGCAACGACACCGGCTGTGCTCATCGTCGATCGTGTGATCGACACGATCGTCGGTGCGCTGATCGCGCTGATGGTGTTACTGGGTTCGCTGGTGCTGCGCCGGATGATGGGGGCGGGAGCCACGGGTTCTCCCGCGTGACTCCCGCCCCGGCCTCGGGGTCCGAATCAGTGCTGCTTCGGAGCGGCGTAGTTCTGGGCGAACACCAGCACGGTGTCTGCCACCTCGCGCCAGCCGTCGCCGAACGCCAGTGAGTGGTCGCGGCCGGGGATCACGGTGTATTCCGTGACATCCGGGTTCTCGCTCTGCAGGGCGTATGCGGCATCGCTCGCCGCCGCGGGGATGGTGCTGTCGTCGGCGCCGGCGACCAGGAGGAGGGGGCCGCGGCCCGTTCGAGTTGGATCGACCGTTGCGGTGTCGAGCGTCGCGATGTCTTCGGTGGCGAAGAACGTGGACTCCGAGGTTCCCAGCGTCGACGCGGGCACGCCGGCGATCGGCCAGCTGGCGATCGCGACCGTGGCCGCGGCGACACCCTCACTGGCGAGACGCTGTGCGATAAGCCCACCGAAGCCGTGGCCGATCACCACGGGGGGATAGCTGAGGCGGCCGATCAGTTCCAGGTAGTACTCGGTCACCGTCTGCACCATGGACGCGGCGAGAGCGTCCGGGTCGGTGCGTGCGGTATCGACGAGTGTCGGGTCGGCACTCCAGCCGGAGGTGACGCTCACGTAGCCGTTGTCGTCGAAGAGGGGGCGCCAGGCATCCCAACCCTCCGTCTTGCCGGGCCCGTGGATGAAAACCGCGGCGCGGGTGTCTGCCGCGTTCGCCCTGTCGATCTCGCGGATGTCTGCGTCCGTCAGTCCGGCCATCGTGTCCCCTTTCATCGGTGCGACAGCGTCTGCTGTGACTCTGCGCAGTCATCTGCGCTGCCGCTCACTGAACGCTAAGGCCGCGTTCGGACATCGTCCAGGCCTTGCGAGGGCCACCGCGGGCAGCGGTCCGCGGCGGCACGGCGGATCGATACGATCGACACATGGCGTTTTGGAACCGGAAGAACACCGGCGATCTCTCCCTTCCCAAGTCGGACCGGGGCGTGGGCAGCTTCTCGGACTACCGGTACAACCTGGTGCCGTCGAACGGGCGGGTCACCATGCGGCTGGCCGATAGCGACCCGCATCAGGAAGAGCTGATCTCGGCTCTAGAGGCGGGTGGCGAACTCGAGACCGCCATCTCCCGGCGCAGCTCAGCAGAGGAAGCGACCGATGCTCCCATCGCGGTTCGTCTGTTCACCGGCAGTCGAGTCAGCGGCATCGTCGGCGTCGTTCCGCGCGGACTCGAATCGATCATCGATGACACGCTGGGCCGGTTGGAGGATGCGGGCCGCAAGCCGCGCATTCCGGTCGCCGTGGTGAAGACCCGCAACGGGTACCGGGCCGACCTCCTGCTCGGCCAGACCCGCTAAGCAGGCTCTGGACCCGGACGGTCCCTCTAAAAGAGGGGCCGGCACGATCGCGTCGCCCGGCCCCTCCGAGAGTCCCGTGCCAGCGGAACCCTGCATCCCCATCGCCTGGCGGCCCCTTAATTCCGCCGGGCGTAATGGTCCTCTCGGGTGGAGTTCGGCACTGGTCGCGAATCGGATTGGATCATCGCTGTCCCCAGTTCGAGGGTCGCGAGCGATGCGCCGTTGTTCACCTCGCGCTGCCACACTGCGCACATGTCCGGTCGAACCTCGCGCGCGCCGATTCCGCGCCAGCGGTCGGCGATCGCGCTGGCCGGAGCGCTCGTCGTACTGTTTGTCGTGCTGCTCGTCGTGCTGAGCGGATGCTCGGCGGCCACACCGGTCGACCCGCTCACTCCAGACCAGAGTGGCCGGCTCCGTGCCCAGCTCCTCGACCGGATGTGGGCCAAGGTCCGCGTGCAGTACCCCGGAGTACTCCGCCCCGAGATCGGCAGCACTCTGCTCGTCCCCGATCGGGAGTGGCGCGCCGACGTGAGCGATTGCATGCAGGCGAAGGGCTTCACCGTCACCCGGCAGAGCGAGGGCGCAGAGCTCTCCGGGGGGATCGACCCAGAGTCGTACGCGGTGGCGGACTACGCCTGCTCCGGGCAGTTCGTGACCGCGGGCACGGTGAGCACCCTGCTCAGCGACGAACAGTATTCCGCGCTGCGGGACTATTACGTCGGATTCGTGCGCCCCTGCCTGCTCAGCGCAGGCGCGCCCTCCGCTCCGCCGCCCGGGGAGAGCGGATTCGTCGGGGACGAGAGCACGCGCGGCTGGAATCCGTACCAGCAGATCTGGGCGAGCCCTCTCTCCAAAGACGCGGTCCAGTACCTCCAACGGCGCTGTCCGCCGGTGCCGCATTGGCTGACCCTGGCGGGGGACTGAAGCGCATCCATCTGGGCTCCCGCTCCGCACTCTGGGACACTGGGGTGATGGCGAGCGACGATGCTGAGCGGCGAACCGTTGGCTCGCGCCCGCGGCGAGAGAGCGCAGCATCCGTTGCCGCGGCGATTCGGGGAGCTGCTGTCGGTCTGGTGGCGGCCATCGCGCTCGCCGGCTGTGCTGCGGCGCCGTCTTCGCCGATGAGTCCGCTCGAACGCACGCAGATCCGCGACGGCATCCTCAACGAAGCCTGGCAGCCGCTGAAGCAGGCGTATCCGGAGGCCTTCCGCCCCGACATCCGGGTCACCACCACCGTGCCGGACGCCGATTGGCCAGACCGCATGGTCGCCTGTTTGAAGGAGCGCGGATATCAGGCCGTGGCCCTCCCGAACGACTATGCATTCACGTCGACCCAGGGCCAGACCTACCTGCAGTACAGCGTCGACGGGTACATCTGCAACGCCACCTGGGTGCGGCAGTCGGTGGTCGAGAGACGGATGACCGCGCCGCAACGAGGCGCTCTACTGCAGTATCAGCGGACCGTCGTGCGGCCCTGCCTGCTGCTGGCCGGCGCGCGCTCGAAGGACACGCCGGATCGTTTCGCGGCGGGAGCCATCACCGGCCGGGGCCGCTGGAACCCGTACGACGACGTTCAGCGCGCCGACCCGAACCCGCGAGCGCTGGCCTATCTGGAGGAGCGCTGCCCGCCGATTCCGGTCTGGATGAACACGGCAAACCTGTGATCGCGGCGCGGGAATAGTTTCGGCCGCATCGCGTTGATAGTCTATGCAAACGCATAGAACGGATGGAAACCCCAATGCAATTCGGAATCTTCACTGTCGGAGACGTCACCACGGACCCGACCGACGGACACACTCCCAGCGAGAACGAGCGCATCAAGAACATCCTCACCATCGCCCAGAAGGCGGAAGAGGTCGGGCTGGATGTCTTCGCCCTCGGTGAGCACCACAACGAGCCCTTCGTTCCGAGCTCGCCCACGACGATGCTCGGCTACGTCGCCGCCAAGACCTCGACACTTCTGCTCTCTACCGCCACGACGCTCATCACCACCAACGACCCGGTGAAGATCGCCGAGGACTACGCCATGCTGCAGCACGTCGCGGACGGCCGCGTCGACCTCATGATGGGCCGTGGCAACACCGGCCCCGTGTACCCCTGGTTCGGCAAGGACATCCGTGACGGCATCCCGCTGGCCATCGAGAACTACGCCCTTCTGCACCGCCTCTGGACCGAGCACACCGTCGACTGGCAGGGCAAGTTCCGCACGCCGCTGCAGGGCTTCACCTCCACCCCGCGCCCACTCGACGACGTCGCGCCGTTCGTCTGGCACGGCAGCATCCGCTCTCCCGAGATCGCCGAGCAGGCCGCGTTCTACGGCGACGGCTTCTTCGCGAACAACATCTTCTGGCCCAAGGAGCACTACATGAAGCTCATCGGGTACTACCGCAACCGCTTCGAGCACTACGGACACGGCACCGCCGAGCAGGCGATCGTCGGACTCGGTGGTCAGGCCTTCATGTCGAAGAACTCGCAGGATGCCGTGAACAAGTTCCGGCCGTACTTCGACAACGCCCCGGTCTACGGCCACGGCCCTTCGCTGGAGGACTTCACCGAGCAGACCCCGCTCACCGTGGGCAGCCCGCAGCAGGTCATCGATCGCTACGCCTCGATGCGCGAGCACTTCGGCGACTACCAGCGCCAGCTGTTCCTCATGGATCACGCCGGACTTCCGCTGAAGACCGTGCTCGAGCAGCTCGACATCCTCGGCGAGGAGGTCGTGCCGGTGCTCCGCAAGGAGATGGCGAAGGACCGCCCGGCATCCGTGCCCGAGGGCCCCACGCACGCAGCGCTCGTCGCGAAGCGTGACACGGCGCTCGCCTCGTCGCCGGAGCTGGTCGAAGGGCAGGTCGCCTGATGACCACCCGCAGAATCGCCGTCGTGTCGGCCGGCCTCAGCCAGCCCTCGTCCACCCGTCTGCTCGCCGACCGCCTCACCGAGGCGGCCGTGCGGCGGCTGGTCGACCTGCCCGTCGAGGGTGAGCCGATCGAGGTCGAGGTCGACGTGATCGAGCTGCGCGACTACGCGCAGGACATCACCAACAACCTGATCACTGGATTCGCCAGCCCGAGGCTCGAGCAGGCCATCGAGAAGGTGACAACGGCAGACGGCCTCATCGCCGTGACCCCGATCTTCACCACGAGCTACAGCGGACTGTTCAAGTCGTTCATCGACGTGCTCGACCCGCAGTCGCTCACCGACATGTCGGTGTTGATCGCCGCCACTGGCGGAACCGAGCGTCACTCGCTAGCCCTCGACTACGCCATGCGCCCGCTGTTCAGCTACCTGCACGCCACCGTGGTTCCGACCGGCGTCTACGCCGCATCGAGCGACTGGGGAGCGGCGGATGTCGACGGCGCCGGCACTTCCGGACAACCCAGCCTTGCGGGCCGCATCGAGCGGGCCGCGGGCGAGCTGGCCTCGCTGGTACGTGACTCCGACCGCTCGAGCCGGGTCATCGATCCGTTCGCGCTCCCTGCCGGGTTCAGTCCAGTCGGGGGCTACGGCGCTCAGTAGGGCTGAAACGCAGTAGCACTGCATCGCAGTGAATCGCAAGATACGTCTCGGATGCGGGGTGGTGACGACGGTCGCCGCCCCGCATCCGTCTCGTTAAGGCCGCGTTCATCTGCGCGTTGCGTCACGGATGAGTGAGCCGCCACGTGCTGTTCAGCACGGAACGACTGGATGGACGGGCTGCCGGAGACCCCGGCGGCGCGGAAGGTTTCAGTGCAACTCACCAGCAAGCTGTTCGGGATCGCCGGAGTGCTCGCACTCCTCGGAGGGATGGGGATCGTGGCCTCCGTCGGGGCCGATGCGGCCCAGGCCGTCACCTTCAGTCCCGTCTCGACGACCGGCACCCTCACGCTGACCGATCCCTACGCCGCGGCGGGCGCCCAGCTCAGCTTCGACTATGCGACCGACCGGCCCGCCGAACTCAACTGGGTCGCACTGTACGAGAACGAGGCCGACGGCCCCTACGACCAGAAATTCCACAAGGGCGCGACGCAGTGGGTGCGCGCGACCGCCGATCACGGGACGGTCACCCTGTCGAGCGCCGGCCTGCACGCCGGCCACAACCTCACCGCGTACTTCCTCGCCGAGGACGGGTACAGCTGGCTCGCCCAGCCCGTGACCTTCCAGTTGGGGCTGACGAAGCCGACCGGCAGCCTCACGATGTCGAACGTCGACCCGAAGCTGGGCGACACCCTGCACTTCGCGTGGGCGACCGACCGGCCGGATCCGACCAACTGGATCGGGCTCTACGACGCGCCGAACAGCGTGCCGATCGACGGCACGAGCCACGGCGCATCCACCCGCTACCGGTATGTCACGGAGGGCAACTCGGGAACGGGCGCGGGCGCGACCAGCGGAACGATAGACATCGACACCGCGAAACTGACTGCCGGGCATCCGATCGCCGTCTATTTCATGCACGCCGATGGCTATGTCTCTCTCGCACCGGCCCTGATGATCCGACTCGTCGCGCCCACCCTCGGCTCGGGCTCGCTGACCCTGACGTCCGCGGACCCGACGCAGGGAGACGTGCTGCAGTTCAGTTACACGACCGACCACCCGAACGCGATGAATTTCGTCGCGCTCTACGACAACCCCGCCGACGGTCCGACAGATCAGAAGTTCCACGCCGCATCCACCGTCTGGACTCGCGCTGACGGCACCGCGGGAACGGTGTCGCTCAGCACCGTGAAGCTCACGGCGGGGCATCCGGTGTCGGCGTACTTCCTCTACAACGACGGCTACGAGTGGCTCTCCGTGCCGATCAGCTTCACGCTCGCCCCGTCGCAGGCGCCAGCGGTCGGAACCCTCACACTCGATAACCCCGACGCACACCAGGGTGACGCGTTGACCTTCAGCTACACGACGAACAAGCCCAACGCCCACAATTGGATCGGCCTCTACGACCCCGCTTCCGGTGGCCCGACCGATCAGAAGTATCACAGCGGCTCGACCGTCTGGACCTACGTCGACGGCACCAGCGGCACCGTCACGCTCACCAGCGCAGCCCTGAGCGACAGCACCGACATCGGCGCCTACCTGCTCTTCGACGACGGCTACACCTGGCTCGCTCAGCCGATGACCTTCCAGTTGAAGCCTGCGGCCGTCGTACTTCCGACCGTGGGCCCGCACTTCGCGACCGATGCATTCTCGACGACGGCGGCACCGGTCGACAGCACACAGAAAGTGGATGTCTCCGGCCTCTGGTTCGGATCCACCCCGGTCGGCTTCACGAAGGCCGACGGGGATGCCTGGCTCAGCGTCAGCCCGGCCGGGATGGTGACGGCACGCGTGCCAGCGAACCGTCCGCAGCATCCGGGAACTATCACGGTGACCGCAACCGATGCGGCCGGACACAGCGGTCGCGTCGAGGTGGACGTCCCCGTCGCCGCGCCGAGCACGCGGCCGACGCTCAAGGCCGCGACGCTCAACCAGTGGGATGCGGGGAGCCATGTCACCGACGCGACAGAGAAGCTGGTCAGGTCCATTCTGATCAACCGGCTCGACGTGGTCGGGCTGCAGGAGACCGGTGGCACCGGGGCGTCGGCCATCGGCGCACGCCTGGGCTGGTTCGTGTCGGAATCGCCGACGGGGCTCGGCATCGTCAGCCGGTACCCGCTCACCGAGCGCGCTCTACCCGCCATCGCGAAGGCCACAGCGACTGCAGCACCGGCGATCACCGCCACGGTGACCGTGGGGGCGCGCTCGCTGACCGTGTGGGTTGCGGGGCTCGACGCCGCCGACGCCGGGCCCGATCGAGCGTGCGTCGACGGCGCGACCGACCTCGCCGCGCACGAGAAGACCACGCTGCGGTACGCCCAGGCTCAGTCCCTGGCCGCGTCGATGCACTCGGATGTCGTCCACGCGAAGCAGACCCCGGTCGTGTTGCTCGCCGACCTCGAGTCCCCCTCGGAATCGGACTGGACGCCCGCCACGGCAGCGCAGCACTGCGCGGTCGGCGCCGTCGCCTGGCCGGTCCCGAAGCTGCTCGCCGTCGACGGGTTGAAGGACACGTTCCGTGTCGCCCACCCCGACGCGGCGACGGATGCGGGCATCACTTCCTCACCGGTGCGCCCGCTGAGGGACGGCACGACGCAGGCTCAGCCTCAAGACCGAGTGGACTACATCGAAGCCGCCGGTGTCACCGTGGTCGAATCGCACACCCTGGTCGATGGTTTTCCCGCCGTGCTGCCGGAAGTCGCGGCCAACACCTGGACGTCAGATCACGCGGCAGTGGTGACGACCCTCGACCTCTCCGCGGTCCCGACGGCTCCGGCCGGTTCCGGCGCACCGCAGCCTCCGGTGCAGCCAGGATCGCCCGCACCGACTCATCCCCAGAAGCCGACGCGGCCGACAGCACTGCACCACCGCGCCGGCGACCCCGGCGCAGCGACACCGGTCAGCCCGGCGACGGGCGAAACGTCGCTGTCGCCCTCGGCGTCTCCGACACCCGCACCATCGTCGAGCGCTGACCCGGACGGCGCTGGCGTCGAGCACAGTGCAGATCCCTCCGCAGCGGCGCCGGATGTGACACCCGTGCTCGCCTCCAGCACCTTCCTCGTGCTGATGGTGATCGCGATCGTGCTCGCCCTCCTGCTTGCCGCGCTCGGATACGTCCTGTTCCGCCGCGCCCGCGCCGCTCGCTGATCCGCTGCACCGCGCCGCGTCCCCCATCGCTCTGCATCAGACACCGCACTGCACCCGAACCGACAGAAAGCACCCATCGTGAGCACCGACAAGCCCGAGATCTCCTCCCCGCAGGCCCAGGCCGACTACTACGCAGCCCGGCCAGCTGACCCGGATGCCGAGATCACCGTGCCGCGCGGAATGTCGCGACGGGCTCTGCTCGGTCTCGGTGGTGCCACGGCGGTCGCCGGGGGCATGGCGTCCGCCTTCGCCTCGTCGGGTGAGGGCGCGGCGGCAGCAAGCGCGACGAGCACCGGTCGGGTGGGGCTCACCGGCACGATCAAGGACGTGAAGCACGTCGTGGTCCTGATGCAGGAGAACCGCTCGTTCGATCACTACTACGGCACACTCCCGGGAGTGCGAGGGTTCAGCGACAAGCAGGCGCTCGAGTACCCGAGCGGGAGCACGATCTTCGATCAGCCCGACGCCGCGCGTCCCGACGGAGCGGTCATGATGCCGTTTCGACTCGACTCGGCAAAGTACAACGCCCAGAACGCCGACGGACTCGATCATTCCTGGAGTGGTGGGCACGCGGCGTGGAACAAGGGTGCCTGGGATCGCTGGGTGGCGGTGAAGGGTGAGCAGACCATGGGCTACTTCACTCGCGACGACATCCCGTTCCACTTCACGCTCGCCGACGAGTTCACGATCTGCGACAACTATTTCTGCTCGCTGAACGGTCCGACGACTCCCAACCGGATCTTCCAATGGTCCGGCACCAACAATCCCCAGGGTGGTCTGGGCGGACCGGCCATCGACAACCCCTCGGACTACAAGCCCGTGTACCGCTGGAGCACCTACCCGGAGCAGCTCGAGAAGGCGGGGGTCACCTGGGCGACCTTCGCCAACGACGAGGTCGGCGACGCCGGTGGACTCGACGGGTACCTCGGCGACTACGGCGACAACCCGCTCTGGCTTTTCCAGGCCTATCACGATGCCCTCGCCTTCGATGACCCCACCGCGCAGCGGTTGGCGGAGCGTGGCGGTCTGCACGGGGGCACCTGGAAGCCGTCGACCGGCATGGGCAAGCAGGTCGATCACGTGCTCTCCGACTTCATCGCGGCGTGTGCCGCGGGAACGCTTCCCCAGGTCTCCTATGTCGTCGCTCCGTACGGCTGGTGCGAGCACCCCTCGGCCAGCCCCGACTATGGCGCGCACTACCAGAACACCGTGTTGCAGGCACTGTTCGCCAACCCGGAGCTCTGGGAATCCACCGTCGTGCTGATCAACTACGACGAGAACGACGGCTACTTCGACCACGTGATGCCGCCGCTGCCCGAAGACGGGACCGCAGACGAGTTCGTCGCCGGGCTCCCGGTCGGTTACGGAACACGGGTGCCGCTCACGGTCGTGTCGCCCTGGAGTCGCGGCGGCTGGGTGAACTCCCAGGTCTTCGACCACACGTCGGTGATCCGGTTCATCGAAACCTGGACCGGCGTGCAGGACCACAACATCTCGGACTGGCGTCGGCAGGTGAGCGGAGACCTCACCTCCTGCTTCGACTTCGCCAATCCCGACTTCTCCGTGCCGGTCTGGGCCGACACCCGACCCCTCCTCGCGGCAGCGGATGCCGACAGCCTCAAGCCGCGCGTCCAGCCGCCGGCCGTGGGTGCACAGGCGATGCCGGTGCAGGAGGCGACCCCGCGCAAGCACCGCCCGATCCCGTACCAGCCGAACGCGAACGTGACGCTCGACCGGGTCGGCGGTGCGGTCACGATGGCGATGGAGAACGCCGGAGACGCAGCGGTGTCGCTCGCGGTCTACCCGAACATCGCGTACCCGTTCCGCGCCACGGCCTTCACGGTGGCCAAGGCCGTCGAGAAAGAGTACGTCTGGCGGTCGCACGAGACCGATGGGCGCTACGACTTCAGCGTGTACGGTCCGAACCGGTTCCTCCGGCGCTTCGCCGGTACCGTCGTGCAGGGCGCACACCTCGACGTGCCGCTGCCCGAGGTCGCGGCAGAGGTGGTCGGCGGGCGCGAGCGCGGACTGCGGCTGCACCTGCGCAATGCGGGTGCGGGCGACATCCGCTTCACGCTCGAAGCCAACGACTTCTCATCAGCACGCCGCGACGTCTGGGTGGGGGAGGGCGCTGCGGAGCGGTTCGACTGGGAGCTGGTCGACGGCTACTACGACGTCGTCGTCACCGCGAACACGGGCACGGGCTTCCGGTACCGATTCGCCGGACACGTCGAGTAGCGGTTCGGGACGGGCCTAGTCGGATAAAGCTAGTCGGATAAAGGTCGGCTCAGGCCCGGCGGTCGACGGCGAAACGTTCGGCCATGAGCTCGAGCAGGGCGGCAACCGCGGGGCTGGCGCCCGGGCGGGTGATGGCACTGAGGCTCCAGCTCACCGGAGGTTCGATGGGCACGATCACCGTTCCCTCTGCGGGGGAGTACGCCACCTCGGGTATCACGGCGATCCCGAGCCCGGCGGCCACGAACTCCGCCACCACTCCGAGTTCGGAGACCTGTGCGGTGATGGTGCGGCTCAGTCCGCGTTCGGCGAGAGCGCGATCGAGGATCACCCGGTTGCCGAATCCCGCGGGAGTGTCCACCCATGACTCCTGCGTGAGCTCGGCCAGGTCGACTCCCGTACGACCGGCCAGCGGATGTGTCGTCGGAAGCACGGCACCGAACCCGGTGCGGGTGAGCTCGACCACGTGGAAGCCGGCCAGGTCGCCCACGGCGAGCCCGACGAAGGCGAGGTCGACCCGTCCGCGTCGCACGTCGTCGGTGAAGCCGGTGGAGCCGGAGGGCGAGGCCGTGAGCTGCAGATCGACCAGGGGATAGCGCTCGTGGAACTCCCCGAACAGCCCCGGTAGGTCGAGGTAGGCGAGGCTGGTGAAGATGCCCACTCGCAGCCGGCCCCGGATGTCGCGGCTGTTCTCCGAGGCGGCGCTGCGCACACGGTCCACCGCTTCGATCACGGCGCGAGCCTCGGGCAGAACGCGGGCGCCGGCGGCCGTGAGCGACACCCGTTTGGTCGAGCGCTCGAAGAGGGTAGCGCCGAGTTCGCTCTCCAAAGAGCGGATGCCGGCCGAGACGGTCGACTGCACCGCGAACAGCCGAGCGGCGGCCCGGGTGAAGTTGAGCTCCTCGGCGACCGCGACGAAGTATTCGAGCTGTCGTGTGTCCATTGTTTAATTATCGCCTACAGCGATCGTAGATATCAATAACAGTCGTTGGACACGATGAATGGCGCGGCGCACACTGAGGTCATGACTACTTCGACCTCCGCGCCCGCGACCCGCGTGCGCACCCGCAGCGCACGCAGCACCCGCGCCCACGGCGCCGGCTTCTGGGTGATCGCCGCCGCCTTCCTCCTCGTGATGGCCTTCTCCACGATCCCTACCCCCCTCTACGCGCTCTATCAGGCGCGCGACGGGTTCGCGACCTTCCTCCTCACCGTGATCTTCGCGGTCTACGCGGTCGGCGTGATCGCCAGCCTCTACCTCGCCGGTCATATCAGCGACTGGCTCGGTCGTCGCCGCATCATCCTGATCTCCGTGCTGATCGAACTGCTGGCAGCCGTGATCTTCCTGGTCTGGCCGTCCGTGCCCGGCCTGCTGATCGCCCGGTTCATCTCCGGAGTCGGAGTCGGCGCACTCACCGCCACCGCGACCGCCCACCTCAGCGAGCTACGGGCCGTCGCCCGTCCCGAGGAGGGCAACCGCTTCTCGAGCACCATCTCCACCGTCGTCAACAACGGTGGCCTGGCGTTCGGACCGCTCATCGCCGGGTTCATCGCTCAGTGGGTCGCCGGCCCGCTGCAGGTGCCATACGTGCTATTCATCGTCCTGCTCGCCGTCGCGGGCGTCGCTGTCGCTTTCGTGCCGGAGACGGTCGAGCGCCAGGAGGAGCGTCGCGCCTACCGTCCACAGCGGATGTCGCTTCCGCGGGAATCCCGCAGCGCCTTCTGGTCGGCGGCCATCGCCGCTCTCTCCGCGTTCGCGATCTTCGGCCTCTTCACCTCCCTCGCCCCGAGCTTCATCGCCGGAACCCTGCACGAGACGTCGCACTTCGTCGCCGGTGCCGTCACCTTCTCCGTGTTCGGCGCTGCGGCTGCGGCACAACTGCTGACGGCGCGAATGGCGTTGGTGAGTCAGCTGCGTCTGGCGGCGACCCTGATGGCGGTCGGCCTCGCCGCGCTCTCCACGGGAGCCCTGCTGGTCAACCTCCCGCTGTTCATCGTGGCCGGGATCGTGGCCGGTGCCGGGGTGGGAGTGCAGTTCCGCTCATCGGTGGCGGTCGCGGCATCCCTCGCCCTTCCGCCACGGCGTGGAGAGGTGATGGCTGCGCTCTTCCTGGTCGCCTACCTCGGCCTGACCGTGCCGGTGCTTCTCGTCGGACTCGCTCTGGCCTTCCTCCCGAGTGCGACCGTGCTCGTCGGGTTCTCCGTCGTGGTGATCGTGCTGGCAGTCGGCTCCAGCCTGGCGATGGCGAACCGCAAGGCGTGACCCGCATCGCACCATGAGCATCGCGGTATGAGCACCGCAGTATGAGCACAGCAGAATGGCCGGCCCTCGGGCCGGTCATTCTGCGTTCGCGCTACTCGCCGAGCAGCAACTCCAGTTCGTCGAAGAATCCCTGCCAGCCGAGACGAGCCTGCTCGTACTCGTCGGGCGCGAGGGTGCCGCCCGACTGACGGAAGGTCATCTCGGTGCGATCGTTACCCTCATCGGTGACCGTGTCCCCGAGCGGTGCGAACGTCACCGTCACGGATTCCCTCGACGGTTCGTCGACGTCGACTGCGGTATCGGTCAGCGTGAGCACAAGCCGCGACGGCGGATCGACGACGACGAACTCACCGCTCCACGGGATCTCGATCCGCTCGGGTCCGGCCAACATCAGCGCACTCCAGAGACCGCCTGCACGGGCGTCCATGGAGATCGTCTCGACCGGAACGTCGGATGCTGCGCCGCCGAACCACCGGCCGAACTTCTCGGGTTCCACCCAGGCGGCGAATACCTGCTCGGGCGGGGCGTCGAAGATGCGGGCGATGGTGATGCCGTCGGAGATTTCGCTCATGCTCTCAGCGTGCCATGGCTCGGAGGCGACGCATAGGCTCCCCGCCGCGCCGGATCCGGGCTTGCTGGGCCTCCGACACGCCGGGCTGGTAGTCTGGTGGAGGTTTGTCGGGCTACGCGCTCGGCAGGCCACGGAGCAGGCCAGGCACGAAGCTGGTCAGTAGTGGTGATGTTCCGAGCCACACGGGCCTCACGGGGCCGGGGCTCGGCGCCTTTCTACTGTTGACCAGAGCGGCACCCGACACTACGGGTGCGATGCCAAAGCGTCACCGAGAACGTCTGTTGTCAGGCGGGTCGACGCCCCTTTCTGCCTACTCCTGCTCCTTGATGCAGTCGCCCTCCACACGGGAGGACGACGTAAAACAAAGGAGAGAACCCCCACATGGAGGGTCCAGAAATCACATTCGCCGAAGCCGTTCTCGACAACGGTAAGTTCGGCACGCGCACGGTCCGTTTCGAGACCGGTCGCCTCGCACAGCAGGCTCAGGGAGCAGTTGCTGCCTACCTCGATGAAGACACCATGCTGCTCAGCGCGACTAGCGCCAGCAAGCACCCCAAGGACAACTTCGACTTCTTCCCGCTGACGGTCGACGTCGAGGAGCGTTCCTACGCCGCCGGCAAGATCCCCGGCTCGTTCTTCCGTCGCGAGGGTCGCCCGTCGACCGAGGCGATCCTGGTCTGCCGTCTGATCGACCGGCCCCTGCGTCCGTCGTTCGTCGAGGGACTGCGCAACGAGGTCCAGATCGTCATCACCGTGCTGTCCATCGCACCCGGTGAGTTCTACGACGCTCTGGCGATCAACGCGGCATCCGCGTCCACCCAGATCTCCGGTCTGCCGTTCAGCGGCCCGATCGGCGGCATCCGTCTCGCCCTGATCGATGACCAGTGGGTCGCGTTCCCGAAGTTCGAGCAGCTGGAGCGCGCGGTCTTCGACCTCACCGTCGCCGGCCGTCTCATCACCAACGCCGACGGCTCGGAAGACGTAGCCATCATGATGGTCGAGGCCGAGGCCACCGAGCACGCCTGGGGACTCATCCAGGGTGGAGCGACCAAGCCCGACGAGGCGATCGTCGCTCAGGGTCTCGAAGCGTCGAAGCCGTTCCTCATGCAGCTCATCAAGGCTCAGGCCGAGATGGCGTCGAAGTCGGCCAAGCCGATCGCCGACTACCCCGTCTTCCTGCCGTACGACGGCGAGACCTACGATGTCGTCGCCGGTATCGCCTACGACGAGCTCAAGGGCATCTACCAGATCGCCGACAAGACCGAGCGCCAGAACGCCGACGACGCACTGAAGGACCGCGTCAAGGCAGAGGTCGCCGCGAAGGTCGACGCGGGCGAGCTCGACTCCTCCGCCAACGGCCAGGTCAGCGCCGCCTACAAGTCGGTGACGAAGAAGATCGTTCGCGGTCGCATCCTCACCGAGGGCGTGCGCATCGACGGTCGTGGGCTGTCGGACATCCGTCCGCTCGACGCCGAGGTGCAGGTCATCCCGCGCGTCCACGGGTCCGCGATCTTCCAGCGCGGCGAGACCCAGATCCTGGGTGTCACCACGCTGAACATGCTCAAGATGGAGCAGCAGATCGACAGCCTGGCGCCGGTCACCAAGAAGCGCTACATGCACCACTACAACT
>Ga0247815_10001806_pt1 | contig 16209 bp, 24 predicted proteins | sample UWRJL194509B1_FD_181014 | JGI IMG/M metagenome (GOLD analysis project Ga0247815, IMG submission 181014) | Plant litter microbial communities from Arlington Agricultural Research Station in Wisconsin, United States - UWRJ-L194-509B-1 | ecosystem: Environmental > Terrestrial > Plant litter >...
CAGGGCCGACGGTGCGCTCGATAACATCGATATCACGGCTGTAACTGTTGACGATCTGTCCGCCATTGCGCCCCGACGCGCCAAATCCAACCTTGGCCGCCTCCAGTACCGTCACCCGAAAGCCGTGCTCCAGGAGAAACAGCGCGCTGGACAGGCCGGTATAACCCGCGCCAATCACACACACGTCGGTTTCCACATCGCCCTGCAATTGCGGGCGAGGAGGGGCTGGACTGGCCGAGGCTGCGTAATAGGACTGCGGATAAGGAGTGTTCGCCATCCTTTAACCTCCGTTTAATATTTTTTACGAATGGCTCGATCCTACCGGAGATCAAAAAGCTGCACCAGCCAGCGACAGATTAAAGGCGAAAACCCGAAATCGTAAAAAATACGCATATTCATAGGGTTAGCGCGAAAAAAGGTGTTGACACACATTTAGATATCCGTAGAATGCCGACCCACAGCAGGCGCGTAGCTCAGTTGGTTAGAGCACCACCTTGACATGGTGGGGGTCGTCAGTTCGAGTCTGATCGCGCCTACCAAACAAATCCGCTCTCTGCTGGGCGGTCTAGAAGGGGTTCACCGAAAGGTGAGCCCCTTTTTGCTTTGGGCGATTGGAAATACTTTGGAAAAATTTTGGAAAAACGTTTTTCAAAACTGGATTTTCAAATCAGCGTTGACCCTCATGTATTCCACCTCATCAGGCCCGTGGCCCGCTAGATAATGCTCCGTCATCTTTTCATCGGCATGGCCCATCAAGGCCTGGATGTACTGCTGCGGATAGCCCTGTTGTTCATACAGCCACGCACCCAGCGAGCGTATCTCGTGAAACGTCGGACGCTCGCCGATCTCCAGATGCTCATACACCTTTGACTTGTCTCGGGCATCGCTGAAGGCCTTGGTCAGAAAATCGGCCGTCACTGCGTTCCAGTGCAGCTTGGTTTCCAGCTGTTTGGCTCGGCGCGCCTTGGGGATGTGACTGAGCAGATACGGGCAAACAACGGGGGACCTGATGCATTCAACGACGACGTCGCGCAGCGCCTTGCCCATGACCAGCTCCAGATGGATCGGCTTGTCGTAGTTTCTGGTTTTCCCGGGCGAGATGCGGATGGTGTTTTTTTCCAGATCCACGGCACTCTTGGGCCATTTCACGATGTCCTCGCGCCTCTGCAGGCTGACCAAGCCCAGGCGAATGGCCCTGCGCAGCCACGGCTGCGTCCCTTCGTATTCAAGAATCTTGTTCAAACCCTCGACGGTAAGACGCTGACGCTTCTTTTCAGCTTCCTTTTTTACCAGCGTCAACTCTGCCGAATTGCGATCAATGAGCCCTTTAGCAACGGCGAATGCAAATATCTGCACCATCAAGCCACGGTGCTTGGTATAGGCATTGTTGTCGAAGCGGTCCAGGTATTCGGCGATGGTCAACACATCGAGCTGGCCTATCATCCGATCACCCAGATCCTCCCGGTAGCGCGCGAACTTGAACCTGGTTTCCCGCAGCGTGGTTTCAGCATATCGGCGGGTGGGCACCCATTCTTGCTCGAACCGATCCAGCAAGTGACTGAACGTCGGCGCGACTTCGCCGGTGATCAGTGCGAGCAGGGCGCCGTCGTTTGCCATTAAGGGCAGCAATTTTGCATTTGCCGCCCTGGCCAGCCTGATCGCCTCGACCATGGGCTTGTTTATGCTGATCCTCTTGCCCGTGATGGGGTTTTTATAAACCCAGTATTTGCCGTTGGCATAGAGGTTGTCAGGCAGCGCCCGGTTCTTGCAGTCACGCTCGCGTGGCGGAGCCATCACCCGATCTCCATCATCTTGGCCAGCAGGGCGTCATCCGACTCCATGACTGCTGCCTGTAGATCCACGAAATACATACCGCCTTTGATCTCTCCCATGACCTCACCTTCTTCAATCCATTTCTTCAGTTGCTGCAGGCTGGGCTTACCGCCTGCGTATCGCAGCTTTCTATACTCGCCGGCTTCCATCAGTCGGGGAAGGCGGACCGTTATTTGAGCGATGACTTTTGCCATGGCCAACTCCTTATATGGCTAGAGCGCTGGTGTCGGGAGCAGCAAGTGGATTCTTTCTGAATCGCCACTGGTGGCCGCACTGCCGACATTTGCCAAATGTGCGACCGGTAGGATCGAGAACGTTCGCGGCTGTGAAGGCGACCACTTTGCCGCAACGAACCTCATATAAATTGTTGCCCGAGAGTTCTTCGGCAATCTGTACGTGAAAGCTCCCGCAGCACGAACAACGTGCGCTAACGGCTTCCCCTATGGCTTTTTCAAGCATGGGGCCCCCTTGCCGCCCAATGGCGGCAGGTTGGGTTTGCTGGGATTTGTCCATCACGCTGCCTTCTTATCGCTGATTACGGCAAAGCAAATCGAATGCTGTTGCTGCCACTCGTGGAACCTGGCCGTTTCCAAGGGCTTTAAGTCGGTCCAGCCGATGGGCCAACCCATCAGCCACTCGACCCATTCCGGGTTCAGCTGGCCACGGTCGGAAGCCATGACTGCGTGATCGAGGCGATCCCGGATGCGGCTCGCACCAGATTTGCGGGTTAGCGCCCTGGGTGATGATCCCTTGGCCATGCTCGCGACCGGTGTAGGCCACGTCTGCCGATTCGCGGATGCGATTGAGCTGGATCGATTCCGCGTCAGCCACAAGCCAGATGCGGTCGCGCTTATGGGGCGCGCCGCAGTCGGCCGCTGAAACACAACACCACTGCGCGTCATACCCCATGCCGGTAAGGTCACCGAGGACCACGGCAAGGCCTCGTCCCACAAGCAGCGGTGAGTTTTCCAGCAGGACGTGAGCGGATCGAACCTCACCGATGATTCGCGCCATTTCTCGCCAGAGTCCGGACCGGCTGCCATCGATGCCGGCACCATTGCCGGCGGCTGAGATGTCCTGGCAGGGAAACCCGCCCGATACCACGTCAACAATGCCTCGCCATGGCCTGCCGTCAAAACTGCGCACGTCAGACCAAATCGGGAAAGGTGGGAGGGCGCCATCGTTTTGTCGTTGCGCGAGAATCTGTGCTGCGTAGGCATCACGCTCAACGGCGCAGACGGTGCGCCAGCCCAGCAGGTGACCGCCGAGTATTCCGCCACCTGCGCCTGCGAAAAGAGCCAACTCATTCACAAGCCCTCCTATCCAGGTTTATGATCGTGGTCGTGCAAGTCATGGATCGACATCCGCACATCATTTCCCTAACAACGACAAGGAAAACGTCATGGAAATAGATCGCCCGCTGCAACGTCTGATGCTCGAACACCTGTCTGAGGTTTATCCCGCAGAGTCGGACGAGGTCTACTCGCTGGATCCAGATAAGTACGAGTCTGCGCTGGACAACCTTACCTACCTCGAAGAGCACGGCTTTGTTCACGCCGGAATCCAAACCTTTCTCGACGGCAACCGACAGGGGACTGGTGCAAGGATCACATGTCACGGTATCGATTTTATTGAGAACGACGGCGGCATTACGGCAATGCTCAATACGGTCACTATCAAATTCCATAGCGAATCTCTCCGCCAACTAATCGAGCTCCGGGTCGCAGAGTCCAATCTCCCTGCGGCAGAGAAGGGTCTCCTGCAGAAAGCTGTTCGAGAACTACCCGGCGAGGCCATAAAGTCCCTGACAACGAAACTAGTGGAGAAGGGGTTGGATAATCTGCCCCAAGCAGTTCAGCTAATTCGTACACTGATGCAGGGTGTCGGCTGATTTCCTCCACGCCCACCTTATCGAAGCGGGCGTAGCCGATCAGTCGTTTGCGGGTGTGGCTGTAGAGCTGCACGTAGAAAAACTCTCTGGTAGACGCGACCACATTCAAAAATAACTCAGTCGACGCTGGCGATTTTCTTCTACCCAGAAGGATGGCCACCATTCGGGACTGAGTTATTACTTCAACAGGGTGCGAGGACTGGTCGCTCACGGCTTTCGTGCCTTCGGTCTCCGTGGCGTTCGTGTTTAACGGCTCATCACGGTGGAGTGCTGCTTTAAGGTCTCGGTAGTGCTGTGGGATTTTCATGCTGCCTCCTCCGCAACATCCGCAGGCGCAAGCCGATCCGCGATGGCCAGCGTCTTGTCGCGCAATACCAGCAGGCTGTGGATTTGTGATTTATCCGCCGGCAACGACTGGAAGGTCTGCGCCGCCAGTTTCAGCTTGCTGGCCACGGCGAGCAGCGTTTTGCGCTCGGGTTCGCCCATTGAGCAGCGGGCGTCGATGGCTTCGCAGTGGGCGATCAGGCGGTTGTTGAGGTAGCGCGCGCAGCCGAGGGATTTCCTTGCCTCGTTGAGTTCGCTGGTATGCGCGTCGTGCAGGGTGTGCGTGGCTTGAGTTCGTCCGTCTTGCAGGCCGCCTCGATAGCCTAGCCAATACAGGAACGCGGCGGCGATGAAGAGTCCGACGAGGGCGAAGATTTGTTGCATTTCCATGTGGTGTGCTCCTTGTTGTGGTCGCTTGGCTGGTGGTGGCAGCGGTCGCGGTTATTGGTCTTGCTCGGTGGGATCAGGGCGCAGCTGCGCCATGGCTTCGTCGGCACGGTACGCACGGATATCGATGAGTGCCGCGACGTGACGAATATGGATGTACTTGGGTGCCTTGCGGCTGGTGTCCAGGGTGGTGATGGGCAGCTGGATCCGGCCGGTGTTCAGTTCGGCCAGAAACGAATGCTCGTTGAGGTTGCGGAAATACTGCAGGCGCAGGGTTTCAAGCGGGATCAACACATCGCCGAAGATGCGATACAACATGTCGATGGTTTGCTGTTCCGGCGCGGGCAGCAGGCGCAACGGTGCCTGGCTCTTGTTAGCCATGTGCGCGGGCCTCCTTGCGTGGTTTTCGTGCCGGGTGGCCCCAGCTGTTCAGGCAATGGCGCTTAACCAGATCCCGCAGATGTTCCGGAACCTCCAGCAGTGCGGCATTGCGCTGCTCGCGGGTGCCCATGGCGATGATCTGGCGTGCGAACTCCCTAGGCCACATAACGACGATCCTCCGGTGGTGGCGGAAGGTCGATGCCGAGCTGCTCGCCAAGCCAAGGGATGCCGGCTTGCTTGACGCGGGTCGACTGGCTGTATTGCAGGCCCAGATCGGGATGAAACCAGCGGCCTTCCTTCACGCACAGATAAGCGCGATCCCGGGTCGGGTAGGCTGGCAGGTTGCGTTCGTTCAGCAGGTGCTTGTCGCGCATCTGCTTGATCAGCTGCTTTTGACCCAGCCCCAGGTAGTGGGCCGCTTGGGAAAGGGTGCGATCCATGGCAGCCTCCTCACGCCGTGCGATCTGCAGGCGATGCAGATCGGACCAGATGCTCAAGGGATTGCAGGGTCAGATCGAGCACATAGTCGTCCAGTCCATATGCCGTGAAGCATTGAGTCTGCGGACGCGTGTCGCCGATTCCCAGGATCGCCGTGACGCCGTGCTGTGAGCGGGTGCGATGCATCGCGACGTTCACCGGTTGCCCAAGCCCGAGGTCGAGGCTCAGGAAACCGCCCCCGATGATCAGCCCGCGAAGCTGCACCAAATGATCGATATTCATTGGGTCCGTAAACGCTGCGCCTTCTGCCGCAAGGCGCGGAGCAGAACCGTCGCCGGTGTCGATTTGGCCGTTGGCGATGCCTTCCACGAAGTCAGCCAGGCGCAAGTCGATTCGCTTGGGAATCCTGCGCAACGTCATGCTATGCCGTTGACCTTTCATCTCGACGATAAAGGTCGTCGCGCTTTCGCCGCGCTCGACGGTCAGCTGATACGGGACTTTTTCTATCGCGTGCAGGGAGAACAATTTGTGGTTGAACGTGCCGTTGAGATTGGCCTGGGCCTTGAACAACGGCAGGGAATTTTCTTCGACGAGTAATCTGCTCATGCGGCCCGCCCTCCGTGACTCCTGTCGGATGGGGCAGGGCGATGACGTTGAGGGACGAGTAGCGGTTTACCGTCGCGAAGGATGATCGAGCAGCCGGTGGTGAGCTGCAGCTGCTCGATCAGGTGACGGTTGTAAAGGCAGGTCGGGTGGACGTGCAGGATTGCTGTGGTGTGCATGGGTGTGGCCTCGCTCTGTGGTGGAGAGTAAGATAAATATCAACCAACGGTTGATTTAAGTCAACCCTTGGTTGCGATCCTAAGGGCGCCTTGCTTTTTGGGCATATAAATGACAATTTCTCAACCACCGGATTTCCATATCAGTCGAGATATTGTTATTCGTTAATTTTCAATGAGGCTGGGGTGGTTAAATGGACATTAAAGACTGGTTTCCTGAGTTTCAGGTTTCAGCCGAAACTGATACGGATTTGCAAAGCTATTTCTTCAAGCTACCAGAAGTTCAGCAGATCGTTGTAAGCAGATCTTGGCTTGTCCTCGGCCGAAAAGGGATGGGTAAGACTGCCATCTATGAGTACTTGAAACGTTCGAGCACGCAAAATCTTAACGGATATCATACGATTTGCATCAATTTTAGTGACTATCCATGGCCGGCCCATCAACTCTACAAAGAATCATTAGCCGGCGAGCTTTCGGCTTATCAGAAAAGCTGGCGCTACCTATTTTTCGTTAAAGCTGTTTCGCGATTGGTTGAAATAAAATTATCGGCTAATGAGAAGCTTAGTAAAGAATTAAAGTGGGCAAAAGCATATATCGAAAAAGTTTATGGCAATCCTAATCCATCCCTTACCGAAGTGATATTTTCTAAAATAGGCCGACTTGCGAAGGTTAGTGGCCCAGGGCTTGATATAGATGATTTTTCTTTTGACTCTGGTGAGGTGTCATTTGAGGATATTGCGGAGGACAAGAAGCTTCAATCAAGGCTTAGAAGTAATTCGTTCACATTACTAGGTTTCTTTGAGCGTATTTTCAAAGATAATTGTGGTGATCACAAAATCCTAATCGCACTCGATCAGCTTGATGAAAACTGGCTTGAAGGTGAAATCGAAGAATATAGTAAGGTGCTGATAAATTTAGTAAACGTTTGTCGAAATATCGCTGTGGACACGGGGCTTGCAAAAAACCTTAAAGTTGTGCCGTTTTTGAGGACTGATATTTATCAATCTTTGAAGTTTAATGATAAAAATAAGTTGCTCCAAGATAGCGCAATTATTATATCATGGGACTCTGCTAGCTTAGATGATATGTATTTTGAGCGAGTTAAGAAATATGCTCCGAAAGACTTCCCATTGGATCAGGCGATAAAAACCGGGAACCTTTTTGCAATAAAATTTGCTCGCCAAGGTACTCCTCCGTTCAATTATGTGACGAGAAGGTCTTTTTTTCGCCCTCGAGATGTTATTGTGTATTTCAATAAAATTCGCGAATGTCACATGCCTAATACAACTGGTCTTTATACATCTGAGGAGCTGTATGAGGCTGACCGAGAAGCGTCGGTTAGTGTTTACAATGAGCTAGTAGATGAGTGGTCAAATCAGTTTCCGGAGATTGAGAATCTACTCACTGTCCTTCAAACTATCCAAGTTGAAACCTTTAGTTATCAAGATTATTCCGCCAAGTGTGATACGGAGTTTGATGATATTTCGGAAGGAAAGAAACGGGAGTATTTGGCATTTTTGTTCGAGAATTCGATAATCGGCCAGAAGAAGCAGGGGCGTTGGGAGTACATAAGCAGTACACCAAACCTTAAGATGAATATTGAAAAGGACTTCCGGACACATCACGCATTAAAATATCGACTTCACTTAGTTGAAAGTCGACCGAGTCAGAATATGTAGTTATTCAGGTATAAAAGCCCCAATAACTGTGCCGCATATATGCATTTCTCCCGTTATATCTAAGATTGGATATTGCGGGTTGATTGGTCTTAAAAATTGCCGCCCAGCATCTTCTACTAAAATTTTGAAGGTGACATCATTCGTACGAGGGACGCGGGCAATCACTCTGTCACCAGTGTTGAATCGCGATGCAGGATCTACGAATATGATGCACCCAGGTGGATAGCTACGTCCTTGTCCAGGGTTGGTCATCGAGTCACCAACCACCTCGAGCGCGTATCCTCGTTTACTTATGCTAACTGGGCAAGATAGCCACGTCTCTGAGCCTGTCAAACCAGCGTCGGCATTATCGCGACACCAAGCTCGAGCCTGTTCCCAAGTCAGCAGCGGGACTTTGCCAATGATTGGTTTAATTTCAATGTTCGAACCAATAGCGGTATCTGGTTCGCTATTACGGGTATTTTGTTTAGGTAAGACTCCGTATTCTAACCACTCACGGCGCACCGCTAACCATGAGGAAAGCGCCGTCATGCTATCCGCCTCTGCCATGGATTCACCGTTCAGCCATTTACTGATTGCCTGGGTAGTTTTGTAGATTCCCATGCTTTTCAATTGGCGATGAATGTCCACACCTCGGCCCCGGGTGCGGATTCCGGCGTCATTAAGGGCGACATGCAGCCGCGAGCTAAAACCCGCGCGTAATTCATTTTTATCAACCATGAGTTGAGAGTGCCACAAGGGTTGCGCAATAGTCAGTTGACGTTTATTATCAACCTTCAGTTGATATTGAGGGGAGCTTACGTTGGACACTGCAGAGTTTCAAAATCCAGTTGCGTTTGCTTTCGAAGCTGCTGGTGGGCTCGGGGCGGCAGCGAAAGCCTGCGGCCGTACAAATCAAGCCCTTAACAAATGGCGTTTAGCTTCCTGCTTGCCCCGAACTGACTACACAGGAGAAACCAACTATGCAGACCGGCTAGCACGTGCTGCGAAGCTTAACGGTCACCCGTTTGAAGCGTCTTGGTTAAGACAATCCTGTGCGCAACACAAGACCGTTTTATAGCAGAAAAAAGGCGACCCAAAGGCCGCCCAGTTCCCCCCGACAGCATCACCACAATGCTGTCGGGACGCGGCAAAAAAAGAGGAGGGCACACCACATGCTAAACCCCGCTTTTTCACCGCGTTGTCAGGGTCACGAATGACCCTGTGTTGCTGCCGTCTCCACCACAGATAGGGCAGCTGTTGCGCCAGAGGTGAGCAATGGATTGTTCGCCTCGGCACGGTGCCGGTTTCGGTCTTGCGGACCTGACCGGCGTTTTGGGCCTCTCAGCCACGCGGGCAAATTTACCACCATTGCGTCCCGCGCGGCACTGGCATCTTGCAAGGATTAACGCCATGAGCCGTATTGCTCTGAACTGCGTTGATCGAGCCAAGCGGGAAATTCTGCCGCTCGATCTCGCGCTGTACCACGCCGCTCGGGACTACCCCGGCGGCGCCGCTGCAATCGCCGTCACCACCGGCCGTAACACCAACACGCTGCAACACAAGCTTTCACCCACGCACCCAAGCCACATCGTGAACATCCAGGAGTTCGGCGAGATCCTTGAGTTGACCAAGGATCGACGGATTCTGGACGCCGTTCATGCACTGGTGGGCGACACCATCTGGCAGGAGCTTGCCGAGGCCTACACCGATGAGATGCCGCAGACGCTGACCACCGGAATCGCGACGTTCTTCCACCATGTCGCGGATTTGTCTGACACCTGGGCTCGGCACATCGGCGACGGCAAAGTCAGCGAAAACGAGCTGGCCGAAATTCGCCTGCAAGTGTTTCGCGGGATTCAGGCATTGCTCGGGATGTACAACCGCGCGCGCTACGTGAACCACACGACGCGGGGGGCTGTGCATGGATAAGCCAACCCCCGCGCTGCAATTACACCGCTTCGGCGTAGGTCTTGAGCTTCATCAGCAAGCCCAATCGTTTCAAGTAAGCGTCCATGTTGGCCTGGCTGGTCGTCGGAATGGTGCCGTCATCGTAAAGCCGGATCTTGTCGAGGTGCGGTCTGCCCTTGATGTCGAGCTGCATCGCCAATTTTTCGGTCAAGCCTTTGAGTTTCACCGCAACGGGGTAGTCCTCGTAGGTCACACGTTCGGCGCTCAGAAAGCCGAGGGGCTTATGCCTACGGTTCAGCACCACGTATCGACCGTCATCCAGTCGCTCAAGGCAGTACGGGAAATGAGTGAACCGCATTTCTCCCTGGAACATGTTTTTTTCTCCCTTTTCTCCCTTTTCTCCCTTTTCTCACAAGAGGTAACAACAAATGCGAACGCTGATAATCATGGGTCCATCGGGTTCTGGCAAATCGACGCATGCCGAGCTGATGATGGAATTCTTCAAAAAAGTTGTGCTGATCGACGAGTGGAATGGCACCGACCCCTTGCCGGACGGGGCTTTGGCTTTGACAAATGCAGAAAACATTTTCTGCGGCTCTGCTCAGGTAATGACAATCGTCCTAGCCAAAAGGCTTATGTTTCAGGCCGGTTTAATACCTTCCACATAACCAGAATTCTCTCCCTCCACGGACTGCATCGTGTATTCGGCAAGGAGGTGCTGCATGGCTGATCTCGCTGATTTTGCCAACGACCTCACGCTGAAATACATGGAGCTGGGCCTTGCCGCGCGCAAGCCATCCGAAGCTACCGCGCACACGATGTTCTGCGTCGCCTGCCATGGGCTGATCCCGTGGCAGCGCCGCTTCGCTATGTTGGGTTGCCAGCGTTGCGCGCACTGCCAAACAAGACTGGAGCTGGAAGGAGTCGGTCATGCTGGATGACGTTCTGGATCAATTTGCGGACTATGGGCTTGAGCCGGCGCAGCCTTTGATTTTTGGCAAGCTGACCCGCTGTCGAACCCGCCAGGACAACGGGAAGGAGAAAAACGGCTGGTATGTGGTGCATGAGTACCGCACCCAGAAAGACGAGACGCTTATATTCGGCAGCTTCGGTGACTGGCGTTCGGGCGAGTCACAGAAGATCAAGGTCAAGCCAGGCCGGATGACGGCCGAAGAGCGTGAAGTGATGCGCGCTCGGCAGGAGGAAGCCAAGCGGCGGGCTGTCGAAGTGGCAGCGCATCGGGCGCGACGAGCAGCTGCGCGGGCGGCGGGGTTATTTCAACGAATGCCGGATAAGGGTCACAGCGAGTACCTGGAGCGCAAGCAGATCATTGGTTTTCGAGTGCGTTACGCACCTCGCTCAGGTGCGCTACTGGTGCCGATGACCAATGCGCAGGACCAGATTGTTGGCCTGCAGGTGATCTTCCCGGCGAAGCAGGACAGTACTGGCCGCGACAAGATGTATTGGCCTTACGGCATGTCGAAGGAGGGCGCGTTTCATTTGATTGGTCCCGATCCTGACCCCGGCGAACCGATTTTGCTTTGTGAGGGCTACGGTACAGGCGCGAGTCTGTACATGGGCACCTCACAGACGGTGGCCATCGCCTTTGACGCGGGCAATTTGCTGGCGGTCGCGAAAGCGTTGCGTCTTCGCTTCCCTGGGAGGCCGCTGATTTTCTGCTCTGATGATGACTGGAAGACCCAGCGACCCAATGGCGAGCCTTGGAATCCTGGTGAAGAGAAGGCCAATAACGCGGCATTGATCGTCGGCGGGCAGGTGGTCAAACCGATCTTCTCAGGCCCAAGGGAAGACAAGTGGACCGACTTCAACGACCTGCATTGCGCTGAGGGGCTTGAGGCGGTGCGCAGACAAGTCATGGCCGTCATCAAACCCCCGGCGGCGGGAGGCTGGAAGGATCAGTTGGCCCGCACGGAAAGCGGCAGCCTGATCCCACACATGCAAAACATTGAGCTGATCCTCGGCAACGATGAGCGCTGGTGCGGTGTGATCAACTTCTGCGCCTTCAGCTCGAAGATCGTCAAGCTCAGGGCCGCGCCTTATGGCGGCGACACCGGCGAATGGGCGGACATTGATGATGTGCGGGTGATGAAGTGGCTGGCCCAGTTCTACAATTTCCGCGTCAAAGCCTCCTCCGTATTGGAAGCGGTCAGCGTGGTGGCTCACGATCATCGCTTTCATCCAGTCCAGGAATATCTAAGGCGCCTTGAATGGGATTGCACTCCACGCCTCGAAAGCTGGCTCACGGAAACGCTGGGCGTCGCGCAGACTGAGTATTCGTCCAAGGTCGGTAAGCGCTGGCTGATATCGGCAGTCGCCCGCGCCATGGAGCCAGGCTGCAAGGCCGACGCGGTGATGATTCTTGAAGGCGGGCAGGGCGCGGGCAAGTCCACGGCGCTCAGCATCATCGGCGGGAAATGGTTCATGGATACGCCGTTCACCCTTGGCGACAAGGATGCGTTTCAGGCGATCCGGGGCAAGTGGATCATTGAGCTTGGCGAGCTGGACAGCTTCAACAAGGCCGATACCACCAAGGCCAAGCAGTTCTTCTCCGCATCGGTGGATACCTACCGCGAAAGCTATGGCCGCAGAACCTGCGACGTGCCACGCCAGTGTGTTTTCGTGGGTACGACCAATCAGGATGAATACCTGAAAGACGCCACGGGCAACCGCCGTTATTGGCCAGTGGCTTGTACTTCTATCGATCTGGACAGGTTGCGGGAGATCCGCGATCAATTGCTGGCCGAGGCTGTGTTTTGCTTCGATGCCGGGGATCGCTGGTGGGTGAATCGTGATGAGGCGCCGTTGTTTACCGCGGCCCAGGAAGAGCGGTTTGTGGTGGATGAGTGGGAAGGGCCTATTTTGGCTTGGTTGGAAGAATCACAGATAGGCGAAACCACAACGGGTGCCGAGGTCATGAAGACGGCGCTGAACCTCGATTTTGGGCATTGGGGCAAGCCGGAGCAGATGCGGGTTGGAGCCATCATGCATAGGTTCGGATGGCAGCGCATACGCTTACCGGCCTTGAAAAAAAGTGGCAAACGGCCGTGGGCTTACAGAAAGCCTGAAGGCTGGGGGCGAGCTGCTCCGCTGGCTCAAGAGAAGTTTGAGGAGCCGTGTTTCGATGATTAAGCGCATAGATGAAATGCTGAAGTTGTGGGCCGAAGATCTGCACACCGACAAGGCTGCCCGTCCAGGAGGTTGCAACATGATTGCGATGCTCATAGCCTGTAAAGGCGAGCTAATCCGAGGAACAAGAGGAAGCCGAGTGTTGCTGGATGAATCTGTCGATATCGAGCTGATCGTGAACAAACATCTTGCGCCCGAGTTGTATATGGTTGTGCGTGAGCACTACTGCAACCGAGACAGTCTGCTCTCACAGAAATACAGGCGGTGTGGCGTGAGTCGCGACACCTATTACCAGCGATTGCATGAGGCGCATGCATGTATCGAAACGATGCTGCAAAGGCGGGCGGCCTGATGATCTCTCGTCACTCGCCGTCCCGCCTGCCCCACCCTTATTCTTGCGGCGGGTCAGATGCAAGCCACGTATGGCGCGGGCTGTCCCGCCGTCCTACCGTTTCTCGCAAAATCCCCGCACGTGTGACACACACACGCCTGTACGCGCGCAGCGCGCCAGCGTGTATTAATTACTTCCTTTACACGGAGAAGTTATTAAATAGTAGGACAGTAGGTCTGAGCCCCGTGTTTAGCGCCTCTCAGGCGTCCCACTTCAAAAAAAGAGGTGAGGCAAAGAGGGACGCGCCAGAGGCGCGGAATGCCGAACAGGTGTATTCGTCGGTCTTGGCTTGGCGTTCATATGGCCTAACCCACTTATTCGCCCATGGCGTTAAAACAGTCTTGCTGGCGTCGGAATCCACCTGTAAAAAGTAGTCATCTTCGATAGGTGCGACCGCAGAAAGCGGCGCAAAGGACCGGCCCAATGGGCCGGTTTTTTTATGACTTGTCGATGGGCAGTTGCTCGGTTTGCTCAGCCTTCTGCTTGCGGTCCAGCTTGTGCCAGACCATGGCTAGAGCAACGCCGCAACCGATGTATGCAACGCCATTCCAAATATTGAGCAGGAGCCAAAGGACATCGCGACGGGTGATCGGCGCGTCGCTGGTGCCGAACTTATAAACTTCAATGATTGAAGCAACGCCGACAACCGCAGCACCTGTGTAACTACCCCATCGAGAAACTTTCTTTTTCAGCTCTGCACGCTCCATATGCGACAGCTTGATGTACCCGTACACGAGCGTACCCACTGCCGCTGCAATCTGAAACCCCTCAGCCAAACTGATCATCGTCGTCTCCTTACGCAAAAGGAACCGATGGTATTCGACTCATGTGCCCGCGAGAAGGCGGGGCCGACATTCAGGATTTGAAATGACAAACGAACAACAAGCACTGGCAGACATGCCGATCTGGCTGGTGATCGTCCTGTCGCTGGTCGGCGGAGTCTCGGGCGAGATGTGGCGGGCCGACAAGGACGGCATGCGCGGCTGGGCTTTGCTGCGGCGGCTGGTGCTGAGATCAGGTGCCTGCGTCGTCTGCGGGCTGAGCACCATGATCCTGTTGATTGCGGCCGGCGCGTCGATCTGGACGGCTGGCGGGTTGGGTTGCTTGACGGCTATGGCGGGTGCCGATGTCGCCATCGGGTTGTACGAGCGCTGGGCGGCGAAGCGGTTGGGTGTTTGCAAGGCTGATCCGGGCGGCAGCGAAGCGCGCCGTGAGTAACCCCAAGACACCCAGCCCCTACACCTACCGCTGGCAACAAGCCCGCGAGGGCTGGTTACGCAAGCATCCGCTCTGCGTGCACTGCGATCAGAGCGGGATCATTCAGGCGGCCTGCATCGTCGATCACATCATCCCGCATCGTGGTGACAGGGATCTGTTCTGGGATCGCACCAACTGGCAGTCGCTGTGTGGGCCTTGCCACAACTCGTACAAGCAGCGCCTGGAGAAGTCGGGGCGCGAGGCGGGTTGCGATCTGGCGGGCAGACCGGTGGATCCTCGGCATCACTGGAACCGCTGAGGCAACCGCCGGGCTGGCGGGCGTTTTCGCCCCCTAGGGGGGTATCCAAAGTTTTTGGCGAAAATCTTCTAGACCGATCGTGCCCCTCCGTTCGCAAAATGCGGGAAATATGAGGGGTGGGGGTATCGAGGTAAGGGGTACGCGCCATTCGAAATTCAAGGAGGATTCATGTCCGGCAATGCAAATTCCGGTCGCCCTGGCATGCCTGCCAACATCCATTTGCTCAACGGCAATCGCAGCAAGAAGAACATCAGCGACCTGCTGAACGAGCTGAAAAACCCTGCGGTACCGGTGGAAGCACCGCCGATGCCGGATTGCCTCACAGCCGAAGCGGTCGCCGAATGGCAACGCCTGATTCCCGACCTGATCCTGCTCGGGCTGATCACCAAACTCGACATGATGGCGCTAGCAACTTACTGCGAGGCGACGGCCGACTGGCTGCGCTTCCGACGTCGCATCACCGAGGCCAACGCTGAGCAGGACGGCCTCTACAAGGGCGACGTCCAGACTTTCGCCACCGGCGCAAAACAGATTTCGGTCCTGCGCCAATTAGCCAATGATGCGGAAAAGCGCGCGACCGCTGCTGGCGCGCAGTTCGGTTTCTCGCCCCTGAGCCGGCGCAACCTGAAGGTCACGCCTGCGCCACAAGGTGAGCTGTTCCCGAATGAGCAAAGAGACGCCGCCGCTAAGTATTTCAGCTGACCTGGACCGGGCGACTGACTTCGCCCGCGCGGTGATCAAGAAACAGATCGTCGCTGGCCCCGACGTTCGCAACGCCGCCCGCCGGCATATGCGCGACCTTAAAAACGGCAAGCAGCGCGGCCTGGTCTGGGATCTCGCCGCCGCCCAGTTCGCCATCGGCTTTTTCGAAGAGGTGCTGTGCCTCAACGGCGGCGAGTACGAAGGGCTGCCGTTCCTGTTGGCGCCCTGGCAGGCATTCATCGTTGGCAGCCTGTTTGGCTGGAAGCGCGACGACGGTTACCGGCGCTTTCGCACAGCGTTCATTGAAACCGCTAAAGGCTCAGGCAAAAGCCCACTGGCTGCGGGCATTGGCTTGTTCGGGCTGGTCGCCGATAACGAGGCCCGCGCCGAGATTTACGCCGCTGCAACCAAACGCGATCAAGCGATGATCCTGTTTCGCGATGCGGTGGCCATGGTGAAACAGTCGCCGTCGCTGGATGACCGAATCGTCATGTCGGGCCGCGACGAAAAGATCTGGAACCTGTTCTACGGCAACACCAATTCGTTCTTCAAACCGATCAGTGCCGACGAGGGCCAGTCTGGTCCACGTCCCCACATCGCGTTACTCGACGAGATTCACGAACACCGCAATGCCAACGTCGTGAACATGGTTCGCGCCGGGACCAAGAGTCGGCGTCAGGCCTTGATCGTCATGATCACCAACAGCGGCTCGGACAAGAACAGCGTGTGCTGGGATCACCACGAACTGGGTGTTCGGGTGTGCAAGGCTGAGGTCGAAAACGACGCGTTTTTCGCCTTCGTCTGCAGCCTCGACAAGGGTGACGACCCGTTCAAGGACGAAAGCTGCTGGG
>Ga0247815_10001808_pt1 | contig 16200 bp, 22 predicted proteins | sample UWRJL194509B1_FD_181014 | JGI IMG/M metagenome (GOLD analysis project Ga0247815, IMG submission 181014) | Plant litter microbial communities from Arlington Agricultural Research Station in Wisconsin, United States - UWRJ-L194-509B-1 | ecosystem: Environmental > Terrestrial > Plant litter >...
GGAGACCTGCTACAACTGGTGGGACCACCGAAGGACGGAGAAGAGCTTCTTCCAATCTCTCAGCTGGTGCACCCTGACGGTGGTGGAGCAGAGACAGGTCTGGAGGAGAGCTTGATCGAGACCAATGCGTTCATGTTGCGGCCCGATCCAGCCCGATTCATCCAGCTGTTGAAAGACATCGGGCGACCAGAGGCGTCTGGGGACTTGTTTGTCCAAATCCTTGAAGCGTATCATGCGTCGAACTCCCCACCAGAGGCGTCATCTCAAACTCTCGAGCCTTCCACTGAAGCAGATCCACGAAGGCTCGTGTCTGTGTTCGCGACATCAAACTAACTGCTCAATAATTTTTCAGACCCTTATTGCTTCTTCAGCTTGCGTTTCGTATGCAGTCTGACATGCCAGAAACTCTTGAATCGCTCGCCAAACAGCCCAAACGGCTTCTCGCCTTTGTCAAAACCGTTCTCGAACAGGCCGCGGCAGAACTCGTTGTGACGTCGAGCACTAGGCAGGGTACAACACTCACGCTGGACGATCTCCGCTTGGTCGAGGATAATGAGCCTTCAGGCGACAGTGACGACGAAGACGGCGAAGAAGATGGTCCAGATGGTGGTGAGATTGTTCAGCTAGTGCTCAGTATACTGCTGTCCCTACTCGAACGTAAGTGGCTGTTCATGCCGTAGCTTCTATGTTGACGCCCGCACAGTTCACGAGTCTCTCCTTCCACTCGACTCGCCCCAACTATCAGATCTCAATCCATGTCTTCTACATCTGATCAACCACTCGCCTTCTCAATCCATCCGCCAAGCTGCCCGCCAAGCGGCCTTCAACCTCCGTGCTAGACTCTCCGCCGCCGAGTTCGCCTCACCCCCAACCTCCCGATCCACCGCTGCTATTTCGGACGGTGCCACGGTCATTTATCAGCGGGCAATTGCGCTCCTCTCGGATCCACTACTGCCCGTACGAGCTTCCGGGCTTTCGCAGCTCCGCAATCCGTCCGTGCTTGCTAAGCCGGCACTGCGGCCAGGAGTGCTGGACGCCTTGTTGCGGACTCTTGGCGGAGAGGAGAGCTTCTTGTACTTGAATGCGGTGCAGGGGTTGGTGGCGTTGGCCTTGACGCCGGTACGGGGCACAGTCGGAGAGGCAAGAAGCGAGCTGCCTGGGCGAGAGGTCGTAGCCACGTTGCTGCGAGGGTACGCAGTGACGGTGGATGGTACGGGCGATATGTCAGTGGAGGAGCTGGACAGGAGGCTGCGACTTGGCGAGGCGTTGGCGCAGGTCATTGTGCATCTGCAGGATGCTGTTACAGCCTATCGTGCGTTGCCTTGTCTTTTGTCCTCGAAGCCCATTCAACTCACCCTATGTTCAAGTGGACATTCTTCTCCCTCCACTCTTCATGACAGTACGCGCACAGGGCAAGCCAACAGTCCTACGCTCGTCTGCACTGGGCCTCCTCGCGCAGTGCATACAGTCCGCCGGTGCCAGCTACGCCATGTCTAAATACACCCACGACATCGCCAACACCACTCTCGACATCATGCAGACTGAAACCGAGACGGCACGGCCTCTACCAGTCACGCAGCACGAGGCAGTTGATGGTTCTGCTGCAACAACGAGCCAACAAACGTTAGACGATGATCCGACTTCGACCAAAACAAGGCATCCGCCGTTGCGGCGTGCTGCAGCGCATGTGGCAACGCTTCTACTGAGGGTTGAGGCGGCGCGAGAGACGGGTCAACTGGATCGGGAGGACTTGCGGCGGATGCACATCGTTCTTGACTATGTTGGGGCTACCGACGCGGATGCGGCTACCAGAGCTATGTGTCGAGAGGGCGTCCAAGCTATCGCTGAAATAGTTTCAAGCATTGCACTCATACGGTAACCTGGGCGAATAGGTTGGTCTACATATGAAATACACACATGCATGCCCTCTATGACCGGACCCAGCGCGTCTGTGATGCCGCTTTGGATAACCTGTTCATCACAGCCAACCCTTCGTGTTCCTCATCGACCGCCTCGACGAGGATGAGCGCCACGCCTTGTGCCTCCAGAGTGAGGAGCCCGTCAAAGAGCCGCTGAGCGGCAACAGCAGGTTGAGATCGTGCCCCCATGTCGTATATCCTCCACTCGACAGTCTTTGGCAGCGATTTGTGCAGGTCCGAGTCAGTTGGCGACATTAGGCCGACTGAGGAGGTCGTGATGTTGGTGGCGAGAAGTGAAGAGATAATCTCCTGAACAGTCTCCGGTTTCGATTCTGCGGGTAAAGATTTGTTGGCATGTTGCAGGAGGATGACGGGGATCGAGGGAGAGTAATGGGTGTATTTCATTCCTGGCGTTGTTGGTGCAACCTCGATCTCTTTGTCGACAAAGTCGCGTCTGTGGACAAGAACCTTGGGGCCGTTAGGCCCTAGTGCCTCCTGGATACTCTCAACGCTAACACCTCCTGGCCGGAGTATGCGGAGGATGCCGTCGTGTTGTAAACCATCGAGAACGGTGCTTTCGACGCCAACATCACATGCGCCACCATCCAATACTAAGGGAACGCGCTGTCCAAGATCCTTGGCGACGTGAGAGGCCTTTGTAGGCGAGGGTTTACCACTGGAGTTGGCTGATGGTGCTGCGATGGGCTTGTCCGCGAGTGCGATAAGCGCACGAGCAACTGGGTGGTTGGGCATCCTTACGCCGACAGTCGTGTGGCCAGCGGTGACGGCCCGAGGGACAATATCTGGCGCAGCTGGGAAGAGTAAAGTGAGAGGCCCGGGCCAAAAAGAGCGCATAAGAGTCTCGTAGGTGTCGGATATGCGGTAGTTGGATGGTAAGAGTGAGGCGAGCATGACGCGCGATGAGACGTGAACGATGAGCGGATTGTCGCTTGGTCTGCCCTTTGTTGCAAATATCCTGCGGACTGCATCTGGCTGAAGAGCGTCCGCACCGAGCCCATACACCGTTTCAGTGGGAAATGCAACACAGCGACCGTCGACAATGATGCGCGCGGCGTCCTCTAAAGCTGCACGGGTGCTGTTGTCGGCAATGTGGACGCGATCGGCCGCATCGAACGTGATTGCAGATGGATTGCAGGCGAGAACGCGGGTAGTGGCGGCCATGGTTCGGCGAAGAGATCTGACTGCAAGCATGCAACGAGTCAGAGTCACAGCAGACTTTTCAAGTTCAGCCCCTTGCGTGCCACCGCCAGTTTCCGATACATGCTTGGCCTCGTGCGCACTTGGCCAAAGACTGGCGCACGCATGTTCTCCACTCTCGGCCTCTTTTCCGGTGTCTTGTGCCCTGAATTTGCGTCTTGCAAACGGTCGCCATGTCCCTTCTCACATGCAAAGGGTGCTGTTCGCACAGTGGTGTCTGAAGCGGTCGCGCCAGTTGCGACCTCCTCCGCACCTCTGCCACTCCCTGTCACACGCGCTCCTTCAATGGTTCCAGCTAAAAGACCTGCACCAGAGCATTCTGCAATAATTTCAGCTGGTCTGGCGCCACCCCGAAAGGCCGCGCGGACTGATGCTTCTACTAGTGCGAGCGCGTCGGTGCGTCGCGGCAGCATACTGTCTCGTTATTGCATCATGAATCTCGCTTATTCTTGCAACTGGCTCGTTCTAGCAGACATCTTTAGTACCTACTCTCAATACGACCATTCAAACGTCCAAAGTCGCCGTCACGGTCCGCCAGGCGATGCTAAACCAATTCTACCAAGCATTTCGCAACGTCTACACCCCCATCCTCGAACGTCACCCACAATTACCTTCAGAGCACGCCATGTTGCAAGAGCAGGAGATTCACACCAAAACCAACCAGATTACGTACCGAAATGCTTGCATATCCACTTTGGCGGCGCTCAAAAAGCGACCTCCTCCAGACTCGTCACGCCATTCCAGCGTCGGTACCGAGGGCCAGCTCTCCGAACGTAGAGCAAACCAGGACGAGCTCTCTCATTTCCGGCTTACCAGGAAGCTACTAGAACCGCTTCTTCTCACCACAGAGGATCAGGCGGCGTTGGAATATGTGACCGCCGTGCCAGCAGAATGGGGTCCTGGGGCTACCGCGCCGCATGCGGCCAACACTCAAGCAACGTGCGATCGCTGTAAGGGTGAATATGTCGTCAAAGAAGACTTCGACGAGACAGCTTGTAAGCACCATTGGGGCAGGTCCTACTTCAAAATGTTGGATGGCGAAAAGAATCGGTACTATACGTGCTGCTCAGAGGTTGCGCCAGGTCCACCTTGCGCTATTGGGCCGCACGTGTTTTATGAGACCGACCCTGCAACGCTACACTCGCGGCATGCCTACACGCCAACGGAGACGGACGAGACTGGCGCATCGTTGGAGGTGGCTGCGCTAGATTGTGCGTGAACCTGCTACATGCATATGCGCGATCACTAACAGATCTCCAGGTGAGATGATCTACACAACAGCTGGCATGTCCCTGGCACGTGTTTCAGTTATAGACCATACGGGCAAGACGGTCTTTGATGAACTTGTCAAACCAGACCCGGGTGTGATCCCTGTGTAAGTCCGACATTTTTCGCGTTCTCCCACAGTTGAGGCTGACCTTTGCTCTACAGTGACTTGAACACAAGGTACGCGTGTTTCTTGTGTAGGAACTGCTGCTTGACTTTTTCTTGCTGGTACTTAGATTCTCTGGTATCGAGAATCTGGATGCTGCGCTCCTTGATCTCGCAGGTGTGCGGGAAGCTCTCAAGAGCTATATCTCCTCCAGCACTATTCTCATTGGCGTAAGCAATCATCCATGCTACATCAACTGGCTGCGCTAAGCATACTTGTAGCACGCTTTGGACAACGATCTTCGAGCGTTGCGAATGATTCATGCCCGATGCATTGACACCGTTAATCTCTTTCCACACCAGTCTGGGTTGCCATTTAGGCGAGCGCTGCGCTCTCTGTAAGTTGCCTTGTGTAACCTGGAGTGTGGGCTAAGACAGTTGCCTTCTCAGCACGAAACTTTACCTTGGACGTGAAATCCAGACCGCAGGCGCGAAGGGTCACTCCAGCGTTGAGGATTCTGTTGCCGCGCTCGACCTCGTCAAGTATCATTTGCTACAGAAACGGATGGCCAAGAAGAGCATATAATGCTATCGTTGACGCGCCACCGCGTAATACCGATCGAACGCGTCTCGCTCGCCTGCAAACCTCTCGCGATCATCCCATTGGTCTGGCTTAATTTAACTTGATTGGCATGAGGTGCTAGTGCTTCTCCTTGCCCTCTCTCCTCTCTGCTGTGCTGCCGTTCCCCATCATACATCTCAGCCTGCTGCAGTCAGTGGCGCGTCGCGCTATTGGTGGGAGCGAGTGCCCGCCGAACGCATTACGTTGCCAGGATTCCCAGTTCCTTGATAAAGCGTCAGGGCCGGAGGTGTCGGAAGAGGTCGAGGTCGCTATGGCGAAGCCGCTTGATGGGCCTGCGCTCATTGGAATCATAGGTATGTTCATATGCGCGACGCGCCTCACTCACGCAACAACCAACCATCTCTCCTCTAGTTCTCATCTGCATCTGTCTTATCATGATTGTCGCCTGCATAATCTTTGCGACACGTCGCACATCATCTGGCGCAGTCTCATCGCTCGTTCGAGTATCTCGCGGCCAACAACAACAGCGACCCAGCGCACCTCCGCTATCGATGTCGCACGCTGCACATGGCCAGTGGCTGCCAAGTGTCATTTTAGAGCCCGCCACACCTTCAGAAAAGCACTGCGTGCCGAGCGAGATCCAGCACAAAGTACTGATTCCGAGGATCACATGTGAACAAGTGATGGCGCCGCATCTGAACCGGAACGCACGCTACGTGTGTCGTCGGCTGATATGGGCAGCTGAACTATGCTAAAATCCCTTGAAAAGTTCACGCCGGACCATCTGTCAATCATTGCGGAACAGTCGATGGAGATGAGCGATTGCTCTGCGCGAGACTCATCGTTGGGTTTCAGCGGCACGAATACGCACACATCCGGGAGCACGGCACGCATCTGAAGACTGCATCAGGATACTATCAATGCATCCCTTTGTCTTCCGCCTCTTTCTCCCTCAGTTGTATGGATTCCTTGTCCGGCGTCATTTCCACTATACTTCCCCGTTGTACTTCTCATCGATGTGAACAAGCTCCAGTGTCTTATCATGCATACACACAAACTGAATCCGAGAATCTGCTTCGTACTTCAAGGGACAGTTGAGATCTTTTGATGCTGAGGTCATTCAAACTCAGGACGTTGCTTCCTTGATCTTTACCATCCTCCGTGCATTCTAGCCCCCATTCACATTTCGGTTCATGATCCATCTGCTTTTCAGAATCGATTTGCGCCTCTTGCGTGATGTTGTGAAGCTGGTGCATGACAGATGAGGCGTTATGGGCGTCAACCAGAAAGCATTTATAGGTGATCGACCTTCCAGCCTCCTCCGCGTATCTTCGTCTCCTTCCAGCCTCTAGTCTAGGCATATCCGGGTGGTTTCACGAACTAAATGGCTACCGCGCCAACAACACATGTCTGGACGTGCTGTGTTCATTCCGATGTCTTCAACTTCTCCCCGCCAGGTCGACATGCACTGCTGGAAGAGCTCGAGGTGATACACGGCGCCCTCTCGCCGTAATAGGGCTGATCATCATATTTTACCTTCAGCATCTAGAGTTCCGGCTCGTAGACGTCTCAGCCGCGCAGATAATGTTCTACGACCCCCGCGCTGGCACCCCTGTCGCACACTATGGCTCGGGACTCAAGTTGGTTGACTACCACTGGGTTGAAGAGACTTTGCGTGCGCAAGAGTGGGCATTATTTGAGGATTGGACGTATGTTCCTGGCAGCGATGTGTAAGTTTAGTGGTGTCCGCAACGGCGAGCTGCAGCTGATCTCGCGGCATACAGCGACCGGGCCACCATTGCCAATGATAACGAGCTACAGGTATCAGACCGGCGGCTTCGAGCATCTTCGACTAAGTCGACCACGCCCGCTGGTCGTCGGGGCAATGTGTCAATGAACGACGACGACAAGTCCCAGTTCGATATTTCGGCTCCAGGCTCGCTGACACCGGCTGCTGTTATGGAAGTAATGGACCGCAGTTCAAAGGCTTCAAAGGTGCCGAGACCGACATCTTCAAACCCGTCCGTATGTCATCCTTCAGGTTCATGCAGCGTTGCCACCCCTGACCCATGCCTCGACCAACAGACTGAGACTGTATCGCCAAGCAAGTCGATGACTCGATCTGTTCGTGCATCGGATCGTTCGATATCTACGCAGTCTGCGTCGAAGATGGACAATTGGACGTCCTCGGTGCCTCTGAGCTCCAATGTCATCCCCGAGAGCCCCACTCACAACACGTACTCTCCCTCTGCCGCAGTCAGCACTCGCAAGCGACGCATCTCAGCCGTCTCTAACTCGAGCGAGACCATGAATTCCATCGAGTCTGAACATGTGCAACTTCGACGCCCGGCCCGCCCTCGAAACAACATTATTGACACCGTGACGAAAGCCAATGCGGCAGAGCCAACGGTGCCTCGTCAAGAGGCAATTAAATACCGCTGCCAACACTGCAAGAAGGTTTGCTACTCTTCGAAGCGTCTCAAGGTAGGCCATTAAGAGTGGTGCGTAGTCGACGTCTCTGACCGACATTTTCAGCTTCACACAGCCGCACACGTCAAAGCCTCCAACAAAGCGCATCAATTGGGAGGCGTAGAGCGCGAGAAACCTCGCACACACGTTAGATCCTCTTCAACTTCATCGTTGTCAGATATGTACCTCGACGATCTAACCTATGCTCGAGTTCTCGGCGGTCGTACGAACTCGGATGCTCCTCTCGTCTCTTCTAACAGCTCGGTAAGTACGAGTTCTCGTGCTCATGCTCGTTCGGTGCGCTACCTTCCCGAGCTCGTCATCAATCTGATTGTTGTACCCTAGGAGACAGCTATGTCGCCCAGGAATTTTCGTAGCAAGGTGACACCGGAACCGCCGTGCTATGCGCAGATCAGCGATGGCTCCGACGACCAAGTTCATTGGGACAACTGGTTCCGCGATTATGCTGCATACCGTCTCAACGCGTATCCCACTATGTCAACGTCGACGCTGATCCAAAACGCAGCCACACGCGTACGTTCTACCATAATATGCTTATATTCGTCTGAATGAAGCTCTTGATCGTCAGGCTGGTGTACTCCTGAGGGATATTTCGCAGATTGAACTGCGTTTCCACTCAGAAATCAAGGCCATCCAAGACAAGTGTCTTTCCCGAGCTGCCAAGAGACCCTTGAACGAGCAACAGCTCGGATTCCTCTTAAGCGAGAAGGAGTTGGAGGAAATGCTCTATGGTGAGTGGATGATGTCCAAGCTGAAAGACGGATGCTCAGTTTGTAGATCCGCTTGCACCCATCGTGGACGGTGACAGTATCAACTGCCATTCTTTGCGCTGTGATTCGCAGAGCACTTTGAGCGACAGCGATACTGAAAGGTTGGGCCACATCGACAAAGACAAGGATCTTTGTTCCGGCCAACCGTGGCGTATGGAATGGACGAATCCGAATGACACTTTCTCTGATCAAGTGCAGAGTCCGACCGTTGGCGGTGAGGGCTATTGCGCTCCAGCGTGATTTGGGGATGCTGATGATTGATGGGTTCTGGTGGTAGATCCACGTACAGTTGACATCGCTCGAGATGCTGTCTCTTGCGGTGGATTTAAGAAAGAAGTGAGTCCAGTGAAGCCAGTATCATTGGACGCCATAATGAATTATACAAGAGCTGAATCAGGCCAGAAAACGAGTGCGGAAAGAGACAAAATCGGTCTATTCGAACCATCAGTCCACCTGAACCACCCCTGAGATAATAAAAATACTCCCCTTGATATGATCTTTACATTCAATGGACGAGAAGCTTGCCATTACGGGACAGGAGCTGTCGCAGGGAGGGACGAGCGACATGCAGCGAGCAAATACATCATGATCCAGTACTCGAACCGCTGCTGGAAGAAGTTGTTGTTGTAAAAATTCCGAAGGCTTTCATCAAGACAATTAAGGTGCTAATACCAAACATCTGTCGATAGGGCAGATATATAATTGCTAGGATAGTGGTAGCTGCAGTTTAGCTGCAGCGCGGTATCAAGAGATTGTGGGCAATATGCGATAGCAGGCGAGAGGGAAGGACCGATGTGTAACGGGCTAGCGGGGAAAGCGATAGGCGGAGCTTAGCGGTGAGAGCCAGAGATACAGTAGACTCAATGCTGCTCTGTAACAAGGATCACTGTGACGGTAGCCACAGTTGCGGCCAGGACAATAAAGAAGATGAGCGATGCGTAGAGGCATCGCCAGGACCACTTGACCTCGGCCTCGCGAAGGGTTTTGAGAAGGGCATTGCGCTCCTCCACGGTCTTCGTCTCTTCCCATGATGCAGGGGCGTTCAGCGGCAGCGTGAGGATCTGCGAAACAGGTTCAGCCATTGCTTGAATATGCGGACGAGAATGAAGACATACAAAGGCGCCGACAAACCAGAACAAGGGGAACATAAACCCGTACTGGAATAGGAGTTGGGCCATGGTGAGTGGCTCGGAGTCCGGATGCCTCTCGGTGTTGGGATCCTCCGTGGTGTTAGGATCCTCCGTGTTCGGATGCTCCACCGTGTTAGGAACTTCCTCCGTGTTCGGATCCTCCTCATGCTCAACGTACGGTGGCAGCGTGGCACTGAGGGTATAGGCTGGTGGCAATATGTTGACAAGTGAGAGGGCGAGGCTGTCAAACACCTGCCCGTGCTCGTACCCGCGAGCAGAGTCAGGTGCGGAAGCGCTTAGTGCAGGAGGCTGCACGTGTGCGGGTGGGAGTGTGATGATAGACAACGAGGACATAACCGTGATGTTTAACTGAGTGGAAGGAGCGGGGGTAGTATTGGGATAGCATCCTGCCCTCGCTGCCTAGCCGCATTATATAAGGGCTGAGAGGATGTGATGCATGCTCTCATTATTCGGGACGAGCCGCTTCATGCGGCTGTGGTTGACGCGCCCGAAATGGCATGCCGATCTAGAACAACAGGCTTTGTCGACCCAGTCAGGCAGGAAGCAACTCGAACTGTCGGAAAATGAAAGACTGATCAGGAAGGTGAGAACCCGCGAGCTGGAAGCTCGAGTGAGCTCTATATTCCACCCCTCCTCACTTTGTGCCCACCTCAAAGGTCTCCAGAAACGCTCTCTCCGCCCCGTTTCGCGCTTGTGCGGTCTCCGTGCGCTGAGAATTGCATTCAGGAGGTGTTCAGCACATGAGGCCCAGCAGTTTGGGTGCAAGAGGTGGCTGCGCTGTAGCCGAACTCGCGGTGAGCCGAAGCGCGTCTTGTCTCCTTCCATCACAAACTCCGTCTGCAAAATTGGCCCACAAACCAATGGGCGACTACAAGCACGCCAAAGAGGCCTTCGTCTCAGGCGTAACCGGTTCTTCAATTACACGTATCAATGCTATCTCGCTCGTTTCTTTTGTACGCGTCGATTGGTGCCAGCGCCGCACGCAAACGCACGTCACACTCATGCACCCTACCCCCTAACTCCTGCTACAGATTTCACTCGGCGTATATGGCGATGCCGTGCTGTCGCGCAGTCGCAGGCCACAGAACTTCCTGCTGGATTGGGCGACTCTCGTCATGCCGGTGTTGCTGTCGATCACTCTGTTTGCCGAACGACCGCTGCTACTCGCGGCACTCACACTCATTGCCCAATGGCCACTCACGGCATTTGTCCGCGCCTACTGGACCCCACCGAAACCCGAGCCACTAGTACAACCTGCGACTCCCACCGTGCCATTAGGGCCGAGCGCCATGGCGCGCAACCGGCCAGTTGCAGCACTCAACGCCTACCGGGCACATATGATGATCCTCACTTGTCTCTCTATCCTGGCGGTCGATTTTCCAGTCTACCCGCGCTTTCTGGCAAAGTGCGAATCGTACGGAACGTCAATGGTGCGCTGATCCACGTCGTTGTTTGTCAACTTTGAGCTGAATGAACGTGCGCCAGATGGATATTGGTGTTGGCGCGTTCGTGTTCTCGCAAGGCGTCGTCAGTGCCATCCCAATCCTGCGCGACCCTCAGTACCTGCACGCGCCAACATTGCCCAAATTGCGCTCTGCTTGCATGAAGGTAGCGCCACTGATTTTGCTCGGCGTCATCCGCGTGCTCCTCGTCAAGGGCACGGACTATCCCGTGAGTAAGCCTTCGACCTTGCTACAAGTGGCACAGTTATAGGTTTCTTAGTGTCTCGCACGCTTTATTCACATATGATTTGGGTTGGGCTTCTAGGAACACGTCACGGAGTACGGCGTTCATTGGAACTTCTTCCTCACACTCGCTCTACTTCCGCCGCTCCAGGTGCTGCTCCACCCCTTCGTGGCACGGACACACATTGCATTTATTGCATTGGCCATCCTACTCGGTTAGTGGCGCATTCCCATGGGGTACAACCCTCTAAGCTCATGACACTGCAGTTCACCAAAGCTTGCTCTCGTTCACATCGTTGCAAGACTACGTCATCGACGCTCCACGTACTGACCTTTTCTCAATGAATCGCGAGGGCATTGTCTCTCTTCCAGGTCTGTCGTACTTGGCGTTGTAGGCGAAATGATGGCTGACTAGAAACGCAGGCTACCTCGCGATCCACATCCTCGGTCTGCTCACCGGCACCATCACCATCCCACCTACACCAAGTCACTTCCGTCGCGCTCTCAAGCAGATGCAAAACGATACAAAAGCACACAAGCCATCTCACTCTGATGATGACTCGGACAGCGGTGATGAACGTGGCCACCAGGCGGATATCTTTATGCTACAGAAGCGTAAGCGCACGGCGCAGCCACTAGATGGCTTACGCGATAACGGCAAAATCATGACCGAGCTGTTTTCGTATTCGCTGCTGTGGTGGTTTGCAACTGGGATGGTCGTACTTGTGGGTAGTAACTACACTGTTTCGAGGCGACTGGTGCGTTGGCATTCCGTCCGCTTTCCGCCCTTCATTGACGCGCCCTTCAGGCGAATCTACCTTACGTTGTCTGGACGGCGGCATACAATACCACAGCTCTCGGTGTCTACGTCCTGCTCGACATGCTCCAGGAGCAAAATCAGACTGCCAACGCGACGCCCAAGCCAATACCTTCCCTCGTAGTTAAAGGCAAGCACACCCAAAGGGACCCGGATCTTTATGAGCCACCTGCTCCCAAGTATGCGCGCAGCCCGCCGCTATTTGAGGCTGTCAACAAAAACGGGTTGGCGTTCTTCCTGCTCGTGCGTCAGAACATCTTGCGTCGCTGAGTCACAGTTAGAGCTGACGGTACTCCCAGGCCAACTTGATGACCGGCGTCATCAATCTGAGCATGAAGACAATGTATGCCGGGGATCTGACAGCGATGCTGGTGCTCAGCACATATTCGCTCGTACTGCTTTATGCAGCCTGGGCGTTACGGGGCGTGCGGTTGATCAAGCTTTGACGTTGAAGCGACAGAAGCTGTACATTATACTAAAATTAAGACTTTTTACAGAGTCCCCATGCGAGATAGAAGCATGGAGTGATGAACAATTAACTTCCTGAACAAAACACCAGCAACCACCGGCATCTCCCACCACTATTTCAACCCCGCAACCACCCGCTCATCGCGATTTTCGCTCCTTCAGCGACGTTTAGACACCCAAGGTCGGCATGCATTTGCGATCGGCTACTCGCGTCTTCCAAAAGGGGACAGCCGTCATCAGCCAAGCTGACGCCCACATCCACTTGAGTGGTGTGGGCGCATGTTTTCGTGCGGTTTGGTCTGCCACATTCTTCCTCAAAAGCAGCAGCCATGTTTCGGGATGAGCCACAACCCCTCTCTTCGACCTACGATGCCAGTCCCTCAGAACATGCCCAGCAACATCGAGCCATCTGCGACGAGCACCGCAGCGTCGACTCTCAAGGTCGACGCAGCTCCGCCCTCAGCTCCCGAGATCGTCGACGCCACTCCTACTCCCTCGCCGTCCGATCCCAGCGAGGGGCCGGCTCCCAGACCAAGCACGAGTCCAACTCGGCCTCCGGCTAGCCATCGTTCTCGGCATCGACGCGAGCGACACAAGCACGATACGGGGGCAGATGTAGCAGTTAAGCATGCTGCGCGCAGACGGCGGGACACTGTTCGTATCGCAGCCCATTCAGCTATGCAGACTCCGGCGACGGCCGTGGCTGTAGCTGGCGGTCGGCCAGTGAACCTGCACTTTCGTATACCAGAGCGCCTGGCGCGGCCAACGATGAAGCAGCTCAATCCAGATGTGCTGAAGGCGTGCGGGGACGATATATCGAAGGTACCAGTCGAGTACATCGTAGCGGAGCTCAAGGACGTTGGTCCGAAGTGCGTGGTCGTCATCTGCCTCTTCACTTGGCCACAACTTTTGCTGACTTAGCTTGGTCACAGAATGCTTGCATCCATACGGCGCCAGAATCTACCAACTACAGCTGGGCCAGTGCCTACAACGATCGAAGTCATAGTTGACGACCTCAACACCTTCCTCCCCTCGCACACACTTGCCGTCTTCAGCCAAGCGGATTTCAACCAACCTGGACCACGCCGCGTCCAATACTTCCCAGTGCACGACATCGTGCTCGCGGTCAACTGCACGAACCTTCCTGCGATGCCGTCCAACACCAAACCCGTCCCGAAGAAGCCGGGCGACTCGATGAAGCTGCCTGTAGTCACGCTCTGTGTCCCCAACAGCATGACATTCCCGCTGCTCTTCAACTACCTCTATACCAAGCACCCTGGGACACTCGTGCCAGTGCTGCTGCCTGGTCTAAACGCGGGGATGACGAGCATGGCGCACGTGGTCGGGCATTTGGCGCGACTGAGCTCGCAGATACTGACGCGGCAGATCTTCCTCACACACCAACTCTGGCAAAACGTGTGCGCGCTCGGCGTGCACGATGAGCCGCTGTATGCATGCATTGATATGGCTTGGGGTGCGTTGCTGCAGGCGTTGTCGTTGGCGGGACGGGTGCCGGCGGCGCAAGGACCAAGCATTCCTTCGGCGGTTACAGTCGCCCCGGCCAGTACGTGGCAAGCGCAGACAGCTGTAGCGACGGCAGCACATCCACCACCAAGTCCTGCGACATCAGTACCTCCGCCATGAACTCCTGAATCAACCTATTGGTCGTTGCCGGTCTGCTCTTACTCTCGGTCTGCCCTGGTTCGCTCGATATCCTATTATTTGTAGCCGTCCGGTCTGCATAGGCAGCACTTGTGTGTAGCGATAGCTAAATCCCACATGTACACATCTATATGATCTAATATGCAACCTATTGCTGCCCTCACTCTGATCTCACTCGAAGATACGCGCAAATCAATTATTCAGCAGACAAGCCAATCGCCCTCCTCGCAAAAGCATCATCCTCAGGATACGCCCTCCTACTCTCCTGACTCAACACGAATCGTCCAAATCCGTCCAATCCTTCTTCCGCGCATTCAAAGAACCGCCCTAACTGTGCGTGGGGCGAGTAGAATCCCTTCGCAAGTTCCAAGAATGGCGGTGGTTCGAGCGGGCCAGGCATGTCGGACGGACAAATACTGCAGGTGTTCGGACCGTTCGAGGTTGTTGGGGCGGACGGGATGACCGGAGAGACAGGAGGGGATGGGGGAGAGGAATGTGGTGCAGGACATTTGTGCAGAGGGACGATGTTGCAGCTGGCGACGTAGCGCTCGGGAGAAGAGTCTTCAAGGAGGGCAAAGACGTGGTAAAAGGGCTGCTCGCGGCCGCCGGGGAGACGATCGACGTCCATGAGGTTAATCCAGGTCTGTGGAGGGGTCAATAGTCGTGAACTGAGGTGAAGGAAGCGTACACACGCTAGAAGCGTTACAGTGACCCTGCGGAGCGAACGGAATAAGCAATGCAGCAAACGGTATGTCAACTTCAAGTAACGCACGTGCCACCCAAATATCACGCCGTAATACGAATAGAGACGATGGTAAACGATTTGTCCCACGGCGTAGAGAATTCGTGGTGTCCTCAACGAGATCGTCTCTGCAGCGATAGCATCTCGCCTTCTCCTGGCACAGTCAAGTTCGACTCGGCGAGCGACATCCGGCGCCAGAGCAGGGATCAACACATCTTGAATGACGGGTTGTACGTCCAGCGGGAATGCATCGTGCGTGACATCGGCAATGCGTAGCGCAAAATTGCCGTCGACGTCGTCTGTGACGAGAGCCAAAACGCTGAGCGCCGCGTACCATGCTGACAGATGATCCGGCCAGTCATGAATGGAGGGTCGTTGCGCAGAGCGAAGGCTATTCATAATGTTGCGCGCAACGCGGCCAATCGTAATAGGGACTAGTGCAGAGCAGAGGTACTGGCCGTGGTCGGCAAGCGCAATGTCTGGTCTCGCGGCGAGATTGTTCTCCAATGCCTGTCGGCGAACGATAGGGACATGATTGGATGCGTAAACATCGACAAAGAAATCGTCTGGTTCGTCTTGGCCGTTGGTAGAGCGGTGGACGCGAGCGACGACACGGTCAGGGAAGTTGGTTGCCGCTGCAGATAGACCAAGGCGACGAGCGATGGCCACGAATACGACGACCAGTGACAGAGGCAAAGTCTCGCGGTGAGACGTCAGGAATGTGTGGGCAAAATGGTTCATCAGTCGATGGAATCTATTGCCTGCACAGATACGTCAGGAGAGACGCAATACGCGGATGTATTGTACCCACCTTGCGCTGGACCGAAGCCTTCTTCTTTCATCCAGCGACAAATACCAATGCTGAGCTCTTCCGGATCAAACCGGTCATCTCCGGGAAGAGGAACCTGGGCTTGAGCTTGTGCCTCTCGACACTGCTGAGCGAGGGAGTCGAAGATGAGGTCAATCTGCGGGCATTCAGCGAATGCTGACACAGGGATTATGTCCGCAATTACTCGCATCGTCGACGTCCGTGGGGGAGAAGAAAGAGGACAGGTCTCTGACAGCGTGCTCAATCTTCATGTCGGTGTACCTGCTGGCGCATGCGCGCTGGACGGCTTCATGGCGCGCGATGAGACCAAGTGCATGAATGGACCAGTATCGACGCGGCCACGAGTCGCCTGGCAGAGTCAACTGTACGCCAGCACCACGGGAACATTTGGCGGCGATTGCATCCCACGAATCTCGGCCGATGGAGGTCAGACGGGTTGCTATGGATGTGCGTGCGTGAGGCGGAGCTGCGACGAGCTGGTCGACCACCCGCTCT
>Ga0247815_10001809_pt1 | contig 16194 bp, 11 predicted proteins | sample UWRJL194509B1_FD_181014 | JGI IMG/M metagenome (GOLD analysis project Ga0247815, IMG submission 181014) | Plant litter microbial communities from Arlington Agricultural Research Station in Wisconsin, United States - UWRJ-L194-509B-1 | ecosystem: Environmental > Terrestrial > Plant litter >...
AAACATATCCTTATTTTCTAAATGGTAATTTTTCTATCTCTGGAAGTGATCTTCCATTCGTCTGTAAAATGATGACTGTAAACAGTGCTGGCATAAGCATGGAGCGCAACTGTAGGACATATATGTATCGGCAATCCATAAAGAACGTCACCAATAGTAAAATCATGATCACCACTAAGCTCAATGACTAAATGTTCTTCGCTCTGTCCAATCATAATGGCATCGGGCGCATTCAGGAAAAATACCCTTTTAGCCAGCTCATTTTCGGCCGCTACAGCCTTATGGCCAAGATCCAAAGTGATCCTGTTGGCTCCTGTCAGAGAAATAACTCTGCTGATCACCAGTGCCGAAGTCAGGTAATTTTGTTCGGTAAAAGCATCCTGATAGCCCTTATCCCATAGAATGAAAGTACCGGGACTACATTCTATTTGCTGTTGTGCGGCATAAAAAGGATAGGTAGGGGTTCCGCCAGCAACAATTACAGGTTCAGGCAATTGTAAGTCCGTTATACTTTTTTGAAAGGCCAGAATATCATCCCATACCCTCTGCCACTGCAACTTTCTTCGTTCAATGTCAGCATCATGTATGTGCCCGTCGTAAGCATGAATACCCATTAGCTTCAGTCCGCTTGTCAGCAGAAGTCTTTTATACAGATCAAGGGCTTCTACTCCTGGTTTAATACCTGTACGGTTCATCCCTGCATTCAAATCGAGATACACTGGTATCCTGATTCCAGCCTCTTTCGCGGCAACGGATAACTCCAGCAAAGAGCTTTGATTATCTACCAGGCACGAAAACAGTGTTGCGGGAAATTTATTGATCAAAGCAATAAAACGCTCAACTTTAGGCCCTACCGGCTGGTAAGCTAGTAATACATCAGGTGCCAGACAGCTCCCGAGCATTTCTGCTTCTGCTATAGTAGCGCACTTAAATTTGGAAATCCCTGCTTCCAGCATCAATAAACTTACAGCTGCAGATTTATGTGTTTTAACATGAGGTCTTAACCTGTCAATATGGTCGATGCTGCCTTTTAGTGTAGCAATATTTTCAGCAATCCTGTCCGGATAAAAAACCAGTGCAGGAGAATCCAACTGGTCCACATTGTCAATGCTAAACCAGTTTTTATCTTCCGTTTTGAATGCAGAATTAGTCATGCAATTCAAATAATGCTTCTATCTCCACAGGGATGTTATCTGGCAGTGAACCAAATCCAACCGCACTCCGTGTACCTATTCCGTTTTCCTCTCCCCACACCTGCGCAAAAAGTTCACTGCAGCCATTAATGATAAAGGGATGTTTCTCGAAATCAGGTGTACAGTTCACCATGCCCAAAACCTTAATTACTCTCTTTACACGGTTCAGCGTGCCCAGATTAGTTTTGATAGTAGACAGCATAGTCAGCCCTACTTGTCTCGCTGCCAGTTTACCTTCTTCCTGGTTAAATTTATCACCTATCCGACCAATAATCAGACTTTTATCATCTTGTACCGGCCCATGTCCTGATAAATAAAGGTATTTTCCATCAATCAAATAAGGTTTGTACACACCAAGCGGAGTTGGTGCTGGTGGTAATGTTAAACCTAATTTCCCGAATTGCTCATCTGCATTAAAAGTTTCCATATCTTAATTATATAATTTGATTCAATAAAAGTACGCCAGCCAGGCCAACAATACCAACAATAGATTCCATGGCGGCCCATGATTTAAATGTATCCTTCATGCTGAGGTTAAAGTATTCTTTAAACATCCAGAATCCTGCGTCATTCACATGAGAAAACATCAGGCTCCCCGCGCCAACGGCCAGAACCATTAAATTCGGATCCGTATTTGTAGAGATCATCAATGGCAAAATAATGCCGGCTGTAGTCAACCCCGCTACAGTCGCGGACCCCACACAAAACCGGATCACAGCAGTAATCAGCCAGCCCAGGAATAGCGGCTGCATATTCAGATCCTTTAAAAGACCGGCAATCTGTCCGCTGACGCCACTATCCACCAATACCTGTTTCAGCGCACCAGAGCCACCAATAATTAGCAAAATCATCGCTACATCTTTGATGGCATCCCCATAAATCTCCATGATATACGACATCTTCATTCCCTGAAAAAGGCCAAGAGTCAGCGTCGCAGCAATTAAAGCGATCAGCATGACTATAGCAGGATTCCCTGCCAACGCAAAAAAGCTGGTCATTGCCGGATCAGCATGTGCACCTAAGGTAAATACAGTAGCACCCAATAAAAGTAATACCGGTAACAGTGCCGTAAAAAAACTGTTAAATGTTCCGGGTAGTGCGTCCTCAGGAATTTCTGAGGGTATGAAAGATGCCAAAGGACTGGATGGAATACCTTTCAGCGTTCTTGAAAAAAGTGGTCCCCCAATAATAATTGCAGGAATAGCAATCAGCAGACCGTACAATAATGTTAATCCCATATTTGCCTTAAACTGGATAACCAATGCGGAAGGTGACGGATGAGGTGGTAAAAAACCATGAGTAACAGATAAAGCGGCAAGCATAGGTAATCCGATATAAATTGCAGGCAGTTTATACTTATAAACCACTGAAAAGATCAGGGGTACCATCAGCACAAAACCTATCCCATAAAATAACGGTATTCCAATCAAAAATCCGGTAGCAACTACCCCCCACTGAATATATTTCTCACCACAGACCTTCATCATCACCGTGGCGATTTTTTGCGCCGCACCACTTTCCGCTACAAGCTTACCTAACATAGCCCCTACTGTAATGATAATAGTAAGGGATCCCAGTACATCGCCTATTCCTTTTTCTACAGATGACGCTACTTTATCGACGGGTATACCAAGTAATATACCTGCAAGAATAGATACAATCAAAAAAGAGATAAAAGCATTGATGCGCAAGGCAGATACCATCACGATCAGAAGCAGGATACTGAGTAAAACAATGAGTATAGTCATGATGATAATTAGTTCACTAAAATTTCGTCTGCCAGCAACATCGCTTTGCCGCCGGCACCATATTCCCCCTCAGGAATAACTCCTTTATTTACTGCCGTCACTCTAATATACCTGGCTTTCAAAGGGCTAATATTTGCCCTTACCTTATTTACCCCCTCAGCTGTAAAAGTATTTTGCCTGTATACTTCTGTATATTTCTTTCCATCATCAGATATTTCAAATCTTATCACATCCGGCTCCCACATTTTCTGCCAGTGGTATTTTAAAATATTTATCCCTAATGCAGAGATCTGTGTTTGCTGCTCCAAATCGATCAATACCTCCAGATCATCACCGCTGAAACCTGTCCATTCGCCATCGTTATAAAATGGACTGCCTTGTATGCCGTTCAGCAATGCCCGGGGATTTTCTGGTGTAAAATTCACAGCAGTTTTTTTGAAAAGGGTTATTTTTTTGCCGGTCGACTTACTATAGACAAACTGCTGTTTAAAAACTCTTGCAGGATCACTTCCCTCACCAAATACGGCAGCTCTAATCTCACCTGTCTGACTGATAATTATTGGTGTTGTATAAATAGGACTGGTGGGTTCTGGTGTTTTACCATTTGTCGTATACCTGATTACACCGCCGGGCATATCAGTATGTAAGGTAAGCTCAGGTTTCCCGTTTTTTAAGGATTTCATACTGGTGATCTCGTCGTAGTAACGAAAGCGATTAATGTTCAATACAGCTAACATGTTTTCCTGACGCCGCAACCGTTTCAGGAAATCCGGATAATTACGAATATCTTTTCTCGTCCAGGCAATTTCTGCCAATGCAAACATCCGGGGAAACAACATATATTCAGCTTTCTCCGGACTGGAAAGGTATTCCGACCAGGCATTGGCCTGCACACCTTTGATGTACTTTGCTTCTTCGGCATTCAACTCTTCAGGTACCGGCTCGTAACCATATACCTTGATTAAGGGTGTGTACCCACCGGCAGCCACCTGCTCGCCACCGTATAAGGACTGATAATAATCAAGATATACATATTTCTCTGGTGTCATGATCACATCATGATGCATCTTTGCCGCCGCAATTCCCCCTTCCAGTCCTCTCCAGCTCATCACTGTCGCCGAAGGTGCAAGTCCGCCTTCCAGAATCTCATCCCAGCCTATAATTTTGCGTCCCTTGCTTTCAAGGTATTTTTCCATCCTTCGGATGAAATAACTTTGCAGCTCATGCTCGTCTTTTAAATGTTCCTTACGGATCCGTTCCTGACAGGCAGGACAAACTTTCCATTGCGTTTTAGGACATTCATCTCCACCAATATGAATGTAAGCCGAGGGAAACAGCGTCAACACTTCATCAAGCACATGTTCAAGAAAGCTAAAGGTCTGCTCTTTCCCTGCACAATATACATCATCAAACACACCCCAGTAAGTTGCGGTTTGATATGGGCCGTCAGTACAACCAAGCGCTGGATACGCAGCTAATGCTGCCTGTGCATGCCCCGGCATTTCAATTTCGGGAATTACAGTAATATGCCTTTCTGTAGCGTATTTTACAATTTCTTTCACTTCCTGCTGACTGTAATAACCGCCGTAGCTTTTACCATCAAAACGATGCGGATCATATCTTTTATGTCCAATAATGGTTTCAGCACGTAAACTTGAAATCGTTTGAAGCGCAGGATATTGTTTAATCTCAATTCGCCAGCCCTGATCATCGGTTAGATGCCAGTGAAAGGTATTTACTTTATACAAGGCCAGCATATCGATCCATTTTTTCAGGAAAGCCACCGGAAAGGCATGGCGACTCACGTCGAGGTGCATACCGCGATAACTAAACCTCGGATAGTCATTGATACTGCAAGCAGGAATTTCTATTTTACCGTCTTTCGTTTTTTGCATTAACTGCACCAATGTTTGCAGTCCATAGAAAGCACCCGCAGCATCATGCCCGGTAAGTAGTATTTGTCCGGCACTCACTTTCAGGGTATACCCTTCTTTTTCAGGAATAGCTACAGCATCTAACTTTAAGCTGATCGTATGATTCTTAACCGTAGTATTGCTGGTAGCGGAAGCATCGTTATTCACAATAGTTGTCAGTTCAATACCAGCAAGGTCTTTTAGATATTGGTTAAAAAAAACAAGATTATCTGCTTTTATAGCGCTATCCCGAATAACCAATATGGTCGGATCAATCACAAATTTACCCTCTTGCATTTTCATGGCTGACGGGGCAGGGATTACAGGCAATACCTTATCCTGTGCTTTTGCTGACTGGTTTAAAACCACCAGCAAAAGCGATAACCTAACAGCCAATATACATTTGTTTTTTATCACAGGCTCAGTACTTTATTTTCTGCTTCTACTTCCACCTGTTGTTGTTCAACAACGGCCTTATATTCATAACGCCCACCCTTTTTCAAACCTTTCTGCAAAACAGAAAAAGAGCCGTCAGCATTCATATTTACCCATTCGGTTTTCGTCCATGGTGCTGCATACAGCGTTTCCACTTGTCCGGCGTAAGGCCTGTATTCAAACCTTGCCCGTTTCACTACACCCGACTTGTAATTTAATACTTTTCCCGTTAATTTCACACCATTTGAAAGCAGGCTAAAGGTACCTGTCTGCGGTATCACCGCTTCAGTAAAAACAGGATCTACATTTTCCAGTTTAATTACAACCGGATTCGGCCAGCGGTGATCGTCATAAATGCGTTGTGCTTTTACCACAGAAACTTCCAGACCAGGTGCAGTTTGCTTGTATGTACAACTTACATCCAGATCGGGTTTATACTCTATAATCTCACTATTCTGTCCAAGCACACTTATTTTGGTAGCGGCTGTACTTTTTATAGAATGAAGTACAAAATTTCTCCGCACTCCTTCTTTCCACTCCGCTGCATCTGTAACAAAAGCATATACGGTATGTTCCCCCTTTTTCGTAAACCATACATTGCCTTCTTTGCTTACAATCCAGCTGCGTACACTGTCCAGGCTTTCATGATTAATGAAATTCCATAGCGCTAACTCACGCATGCGTTCTTCCTGCTCAATGGGCAGTTCACCGTTCGATTTCGGTCCTACATTCAACAATAAAGAACCACCTTTTGCCCTTGCTTCAATCAAAAGCTCAATCAGTTGTTTGCCGGATTTATAACGTTCGTTGGTCGGCTGATATTGCCATGCAGTACCCATAGTGATTGGTGAAAGCCAGGGCTGTGTAATTCTGGCACCGGGTAATGCCTGCTCCGGCGTTTTAATCGCACCGCGTGTAATCAGCAGGTCGGGCTGTAATCTCCAGCAAGTTTCCTTCACTACTTCTTTCGGCTCCCCATCAATAAATAATACATCGATTTTGCCATAATTAGTCATCAGTTCTTCGCACTGCGTTTTATTATAATCGCTGTACTCCTTTTTTGTTTTTTCATCCATCTTCACATCAGTCCGGCTGATCTGAATCCCGTGATCATGCAAAAAACTGAAATCTTCTGGTGAAAAATAAAACCCGACATCCAAACCAGCCTCCCGTGTAGCATTGACAAATTCCTTCAGCAAATCCTTTTTATAAGGTGTCTTTGTGATCTTAAAACCTGTTGTTTTGGTGTCCCACATACAAAAGCCTGAATGGTGTTTTGTGGTGAAACAGATATATTTCATTCCTGCCATTTTTGCCAGTACAGCAATCTCTTTAGGATTGAATTTCGAAGGGTCAAAGGTCTTCGGAAGCTCCTTGAAATAACGATCTACATAGTCGGAGGAGGCACCAACCAAAGAATGGCTGATGACTACTCCTAACTGTGCATCTATATTAAAATGAATAAATAACCCTGCTCCTGTATTCCTTAACCACTCTTCGCGCTCAGGTTTATTTAAGTTAAAGCTACTTTGCTCATCATCATTCACTACATCATGCTGTGCAGACACAGCCAGATTGAACAAACATAACAATACACCTATATATATCTTTTTCATCGTAATATTCTTTTTATTAAAGGTTTTGAAGCGATCAGAATTATAATTTATCCCACCAGATTCTGGTTAAAAATGTATCAGGCCCCTGTCTTGCAACTGCTGCCGCCAAACCTTCTTTATTTAAATTCTGCTCAGAAAGCGGATACAACATTCTGCGAAAAATCTGTCCGTTTGTTGCGTTTCCCACATAGTTATTAGGTACTAAGGCAGGATAACCAGTTCTCCTGTAACTCGAAAAAGCTTCCTGCGCATCAGGGAAAACAGCTTTCCAGAACTCTGTAAATATCTGTTTTTTCTGATCTTCTACAGTCCCTGTAATCACCAGCGGATGATATTTGATGTAGGTATTAATCTGCAGATCTGAGATAATACCATCTGTCGGGGAGATAATAGCCCATTGTTTGAAGGCAGAACGAAGTCCGTTTTCATATAAAACAGAGGTCGTAGCGCCACTGTACCAGCCTCTTAATACTGCTTCTGCAAGTAGAAAATTAGTTTCCGCAGCACCGATGATGATTTTTGCAGCACCTAATGCCACTACCGTTTTAAGGTTAGGCTCGGAATAAGTGGCAAAGTCGGACGGCCTTGAGCCAAATGTAGCAGGCATTCCTTTTTGAAGTGCTGCAGTCGTATCCGGAACTTTGTTTACATACACTACCGAAAATATACCCAGTCTCGGATCTTTATTCGTTTTTAACTGCGTAATAAAATATTCCTGATACTTACCACCTTCAGTATTGCTCGTTCCATCAGCTTTGATATAATCATCGTTATATAACTTTAGTGAAATCGGATTTTTGTTGATATCCTGTCCGGCACTCAGGTAATTGATTTTGGCAATATCAGCATCAGCGGTAATTACTCCACCGGCGATTGCTTTTTTAACCCATGTTTCTGCCAGGCCGACATCAACTTTGGTCATACGCATCCCCAGACGCAACATCAGCGAGTAGGCAAACTTTTTCCATTGAACAATATTCCCGCTATAGATCAGATCTGCTGCAGCAAATGTTGGCTTCGTTGTATTAAAGCTCAGTGCCGCTTCATCCAATTCCTTCAGCAAATCGGCATAAATGGCCTGTTGTGCATCATAAGCAGGTTTGTAACTCGCATCGGTATACCCTTTTGCTGCCTGAAAATATGGTATATCACCATAAAGATCAGTAATCCTGCTATAACAATATGCTTTCCATATTCTGGCAGCTGCAAGCATGTTGACCTGCTCAGGATTCGGAGCAACAGCAGTAATTACCAGGGCCAGTTCATTTATTTCCTGATAATATCCTGCATTGAAAACGGCACTTGATTGTTCACTCTGGCTCGAGATATATTTGGAACCAAAACCGGCAACATCGTTAAAGCTGGTGGTATACTGCATAGTGCCTAATAACAGGTTAAGGTTATTTTTAGCACCATCGTATTGCGCCTTCGTGAAAACGAATGATGGCTGTATCTGAGCCGAAGCTTCAGGATTAGTATTAATCTGATCAAAATCTTTAGTACATGATGCTGCTCCGATTACAGTAAGGATCAGAAAAAAGATGGCTATATATTTTTGTTGATGAGTTTTCATATTGTAGGCTTATACTATTAAAATTTAACCATTAAATTAAGACCAAAAGTCCTGGTCCGCGGTAATCCAATCGACTCAAATCCCTGTGCATTACCGTTGGTAAAGCTTGACTCCGGATCGAAATTGTCTGTTTTCTTATAAAGTGTTAAAAGATTCCTGGCTACAAATGAAATGCTGGCCGACTGCAGCTTTAACATCTTGATATCGTTTACAGGAAAATTATAAGAAAGAATAATCTGACGTAGTTTGATAAAACTCCCATCATGAACAAACAACTCAGAATAATTTCTCATATCGTTATAATAAGCACGTAGTTCATTTACAGGAATTGTTGCATTAAATGCATTGCCTGCCTGGTCAACGCCTGATAAGGCTAATCCACTTTCTCTGCCTGGCAAGGTACTTTTAAGTAATCCAAGACGGGTAGCGTAAACTTCTTTCACAGAAAACACTTTATTACCAAACTTACCATCTACTAACAAGTTCAGGTTAAAGTTTTTGTACCTGAAATCATTGCTCAATCCCATAGTCAATGGTGGCACACCGTCACCCAGCTCTTCCAGTCCGGTTTTAACTGGTCGCTTTGTCGCCGCATCATAAACGATCTGTCCCTGCGCATTGCGCAGCATTCTTGTACCCACAATAGTGCCATACGAGCTGCCCACCGTCTGGTTGATATAACCCCAGTTACCCACACTGTTCGCCACCTGGAAAGTATTCGTACCCTCAACCAGTTTAATGACTTCACTTTTATTATAGGATACATTATAGCTTACATTCCAGCTAAAGGCAGAGGTACTTACCGGAGTTCCGGTGAATAAAGCTTCCACACCTTTATTACTAAGTTCGCCAACATTCAGGATGACATTGTTATAACCTGATGTAGGAGAAATCGCCGCATTCAGGATATCATTTGTGGTTTTACGGTTATAGTAAGTCAGGTCTAATCCTAAACGACCTTGGAACATTTTCAGTTCCATACCACCTTCGTAAGTCGTAGAAGTATAAGGTTTCAGTAACCTGTTCGTAATATCATTCGTTAGAGTAGCCGGGTTTAGGGTTACATTCTGCAAAGGCTGACCAGAGCTGGGAACATTACTGTAAGTCAGATTGATTTTGTACGGATCTGCTGCACCACCGCCAACTTGTGCCCATGAGCCTCTTAATCTTAACATGTCGATAGAAGAAGGTAGTTTTACTGCATCTGAAAGAACAAAACTACCACCAACACTCTGGTATAAAATACTGTTGTCTTCCGGACTCAAAGTCGAGAACCAGTCATTCCTTGCAGTATAGGTTAAGAATAACAAATTATTAAAATCAAAATCTGCTGAACCAAAAATGGAATTTGTGCGGATCCGCTCAGTTCTGGGAGTAGTGGCTGAGGTAGCCAGATTGCTGTAACTATAAAAGTATGGGATAGTAAAGCTTAATCCATCCATGTTGAGCTGCTTGTTCTCGAAACGGCGACTATTCACTCCACCCAGAACAGAGATACCAAACTTATCTTTTATTCTCGTTTTATAGTTTGCGGTCAGCAATCCATTTGTTTCTGATACATCTGATTTAATTCCGGAATACTGCCCGTTAGGGATATATAAATCTCCCGTTGGCAGCACAAAAGTATAATTGTAATTATAAAAATCTCTGCTGATTACCCCTTTCAGGCTGAAATTCTTTACTACATCATAGGTAATCGATCCCTGTCCTATAAAGCGGTTTTTTGTATCGTTTTCCTGATATTTATTCTTCACAAAATAACCATTAGTTGCAATAGGTGCATCATTCCAGGCCGTCTGATTACCATTAGCATCAAAGCCAGGGGCTAACCATCTTACATCTACTGTATTAGCCACCTCATAAGGCGTCCAGTTGGGATTGCCTAATGCATCACCTGCCAGGGTTCTGTTAAAACCTCTTTCCAGATTGTACTGTGCCAAACCTTCAACTCTTAGCTTATCACTTATTTTAGCATTAATGTTTAAGTTAGCCGTCTGACGTTTAAATTTTGTAGTTTCAATAATACCTTTACTATCCAGGTCGGAAATGGAGAGGCGATAAGTTGTTCCTTCATTTCCACCGGTAAAAGCAATTGTATTTGTAAAGTTAGTTCCGGTAGAATAGAAGTTTTTGATATTATCTTTCTGAGCAGAATAGGAATGCGTTAAACCATCAGCTGCTACATAATCAGAGCCATCAATTTTAGCCCCAAAGGACAGTCGGCCTGTAGCAATTGCATCTGCCTGGGTCATTGGTTTCACGCCATTTAGACCCTGACCATATTCGTACTGGTAATCATTATCATTAATTGCTTTTTCCAGTGTAAAAGTGGTATTGTATTCTATTCCCACTCCTTTTTGCATCTTACCTTTTTTCGTAGTGATCAAAATTACCCCGTTACTGGCCCTAGAGCCATACAATGCCGCAGCTGTACCACCTTTTAAAACCGTGATTGATTCAATATCGTCTGGATTGATACTACTGATTCCATCTCCCCTGTCCACATTATTACCTAAACCATTTGTTGTAGCAGATCCGCCCGGAACAGAATTATCAATAGGCATCCCGTTTACTACGTATAAAGGCTGGTTATTTCCGTTAAATGAACCATTACCACGAATGATAACGCGACTTGAACCACCAGGCCCTGTAGAAAGTCCTGATGCATTTACACCTGCTACTTTACCAGTCAGCGCATTGGCAAGATTATTTTCTCTTGCTTGTGTAAATTCTGAACCTTTAACTTCTGTAAGCGCATAACCCAGCGATTTAGTGTCGCGTTTAATCCCGAGTGCGGTTACCACAACCTCACTCAGTTTATTACTGCTTTCTTCCAGTTTTATGTTTAATGGTGCGGAGAAATCGGTAACCACTCTTTCCTGGGCAGTAAAACCTACAGACGCGATCGTCAGCGTTAAAGGCTTGCCCTTCATATTTTCAGGCACGGTAAGCGCAAACATTCCGTTTGCATCTGTTGAACTTCCTATCTTAGTTCCTTTAATATATACCGTTGCACCTATTAATGGCAGATTATCTGTACCTGAAGTAATTTTACCTTTGATCACATCCGCAAACAGGTTACCAGGGGTGATTTCTGTAATGATATACTGCGATTCACTGATTTTACTAAAATCCAGTGCTGTACCATTCAGCGTTTGTTTTAATGCCTCATAAGGATCTGTAAATACCAGATTTTCCACCTGAGCGGCAGGAATAGATTTATTCTCTAAAATCCCCTCTTTATAAGCAATACTGATCTTGAATTGTTTCTTTATTGCCTCCACAGCCATTTTTAACCCTGTCCTGTTTTCGGAGGGCAACTGAATTCTGTTTGATTTTTTCAGGTGAACAGTATTGCTGGCTATCACCTGCGCATAGCCAGGATATATGCTGCTGCCAAACAGCAACATAAGACAGCAACATTTAATCGCCTTTTCAGCGTAAAATTTCTTCATAATGGTTAGTTTAAGGTTGTCGGTTGGTGGTTGTTGGTTCTATTGGGGTGTTATCTTTATAGTTTTATCATTTTTTGTGATGTCTATATGGAGTGTGCTGGAAATTATACCAAGCAGTTCATCAATGGTAGTTACATTGATTTCGCCCTCGATTTTGAGCCTGGCACTTATGTTTTGGTCAAATTCTACCTTATAGCCAAAGTCATCCTGCAGGGTCTGCGCAATTTCTTCCAGTGTAGCGTCTTTAAAAACCAACTGATGTTTAGTCCAGGTAATCAGCAGCTCGGGGTTGACCAGCTTATGTACTTTCACCTGCTGATCGGAATGCTGAACAGCATAATCACCCGGAGCCATAATCAATGACGGACGCTGTTTTTTAACATCACCGGCATAACTGATTTTAATTTTACCAGTGAGGAGGCCGACTTTGCTCTGGTGATGCCTGTTCCTTACATTGAAGGAAGTTCCCAGGACCTCGATATCCAATTCATCGGTATGCACAACAAACTTTTCATTTTGCGAAACATGAAGGGTATCTCTGTTGAGGTGTTCTACCTTGAAAAACCCTTCCCCTTTAAGCCAAACTTCTCTTTTTCTACCGTCCCAGTTTCTGGCATAACTTACTGAAGAGTTACCGTTCAGGATCAATGTGGAATGATCAGGAAGGACAACAGTCCTGATCTCGCCAAAAGCAGTATTAATCTTTATATCTTTTTGGGTCAACCAATACCCCAGCCCCAGACTCGCCGCAATAAACAATACCGCTGCGATTCGCAAAAATGAATACAGTTTAAAATTCTTTTTTGCAGGTTGTTCTTCCATTTGAATCGTGTGGTTAATTTTTTCCCATACACGATCCATATGGACATCATTGGTGTGAACATCTTGTTTGCGATAAGCAATTATAAACTGACGGGCTGCAGCTATTGCTGTTTTTTTCTCTGGATAATGTTGCAGGTATAACTCCCAGAATTTAGTTTTATCTGCGGAAGGATTTACAATATGAGCGACAAAGAAGTCATCATTTAAAAAATCATCATAAGTAAAGGTTATATATGTAGAAAAATCCATTTATCGTATATAATATTATTGTTGTATAATACTAATACGTTCAAACACCTGGATTTATCCCTTCATTTAAAAATTATTTGTAAATAAATTCAAAAAGCACCTTTAATCATCATAGATAGCAGCCAGATAATAGATAATTTCGAAATATCCAGTACATCCTGCATATTTCCGATTCCTTTATAGAGTAATTTGTAAGTAGAACTGACAGTAATACCCATAATTTCAGAGATTTCTTCATAACTCAGTCCCTCATAAAAGCGCAGGTATATAATTTCCTGCTGCCGGGCAGGCAGGGTTTGTATAACCTGCTTAACGTTTTTCTGTAAGGCCAGCTCTTCTTCATTGGCCACGAGCTGATGATCAAAAGATAATTCAAACATGAAATTATGGTGATGATCCTCATCTATGTTTACAAACCTGACGTGTGCGGCCAGCTTTCTTAAAATGTCGCCCCGCAGCGACTTGTATAAATAATTTTTTACTGAAACTGGTACAGAAAGATTTGATTTATTGGTCCACAGTTTCACAAACAGATCATGCACAGCATCTTCAATCAGTTCCAGATCTTTTGTAAACTTATAACCATAGTTATTCAACAATTTAAAATGCCGGTTATAAATTTCAGTATAGGCATGCCAATCCCCCTCCTTAAAAGAAGCCCATAGTTCAGTATCCTCAATTGTTACATACTTACTCAGGTTATCGGCCATATAGCGGAAATTAAAATATCGTAGCTATGGTTTTGTTATTAGTTAATTACAATTACTTACACATAAACACGCCAAAATTCAGGAATTTAGGTTCCTAATATTAATTAAATATTATGTGAATCCAACAAATAATCGAAGAAATGTAAACCGTCATTACCATTTTATCCCCTTTAAATAATCGTTAAAATAGCTTTCAGCCTAACAAATTTAAAGCTGCCACATGATAGTTATATAATTCTTATATTTAAGGTAATTAAATGTTTACATAGTCCTTAAATGTCCCAACCAAATATTATGAATACAAAAGATCGCAGAAGTTTCATTAAAGATTTAAGTATACTTTCTGCTGCGGCAGGACTCTCCACTTTGGTTCCATTTGATACCCTGGCCTTTGCCAAAAAAGAATTTTTCACTATCTCATTAGCAGAATGGTCATTTCATAAGGCGCTGTTTGCTGGGAAGATGACAAATCTGGAGTTTCCAACCAGGTCCAAAAAAGAGTTCGGAATTGATATTGTAGAATATGTGAGTCCCTTTTTTAATAAGAAGGAGACAGACATGGCTTATCTCAAAGAACTAAAAACGCTGACCTTAAATGAAGGTATACAGAATCACCTGATTATGGTAGATGGTGAAGGTCAGCTAGGTGATACGGATGAAAAAGCCAGACTAAAAGCAATAGAAAACCATTATAAATGGGTAGATGCGGCAAAGTTTTTAGGCTGTAAAACGATCCGCGTAAACGCTGCAGGAATAGGAACAGCTGAAGAGGTAAAAAGCGCAGCCATAGATGGATTGGGTAAATTATCAGCATATGGCAGGGAACGCCAGATCAATATTATTGTAGAAAACCATGGCGGTTATTCTTCAGATGGAAAATGGTTAGCTGATATCATGGAACAGGTAAACAGCCCGTTCTGTGGAACTTTGCCCGACTTTGGGAATTTTAAAATAAATGCAGATCGTGAATATGATAAATATCAGGGTATAACAGACCTCGTGCCTTTTGCAAAAGGTATCAGTGCTAAAACTTTCGCATTTGATGAACAAGGAAATGAAAGTACAATTGATTACGACCGCATGTTTAAGATTATCAAAGATGCAAAATGGTCGGGTATTGTTGGAATAGAATACGAGGGATCCACTTTATCGGAAGAAGAAGGAATCAGGAAAACAAAAATATTACTGGGTAGAATACTTCAGAAATTTAGATAGCCGTTCCATTATTATTATCTTGCCGGCAGAACCAATATAAATCCAAGCATGCGTCTTTATTTCTTCCTTCTGGCCTTCCTTTCTGTTTTATGTAGCAATGTCAGTGCCCAAACCGATCAGCAGACCAGCGGATGGCTATTCCTGTTGAATAACACGAAAATAAGTAAGAAATGGGGTGCTTACATGGATATACAGGTAAGGTCAGCGGATAAATACGATCATGTCAGAAACCTGTTGTTCAGGCCGGGCATTACTTACTATGCCAGTGATCAACATGAAATTACCTTAGGTTACCTGCTGAATAAAACTTTTATCCGCCTGCCAGAAGCATCAGATTACTCTCTTAACGAACACAGGATATGGGAGCAATATGTATTTAAACATAAAATAAACACAATCAGTGCGAGTCACCGGTTCCGGTTGGAACAACGCTTCATAGAAAGGAATAATGCGGATGACCTCTTCGCACAACGTTTCAGGTATTTCTTCAGATTTATTCTTCCCCTGAAGAAGGATGTGATCAACTTTGAAAAAGGGCTGTTCTTGGCTATCCAGAATGAAATATTCTTAAATATTCAACATAAAGACCAGCTCAATGGACAGCTGTTCGATCAGAACCGGGCTTATGCCGCAGCAGGTTACCGGTTCAGTAAAAAATTAGATATAGAAGCGGGTTACATGAATCAGTCCTCAAAAGGAATCAATTATAATACCGCCAACAATATTATACAGCTGGCGGTTTATACGAAGTTTTAAGAAATAAATGTTAGACCTTCAATGCATTCTTATAAGCAAGAATCTTTTCAAGCAAAACATCGGCATCACAATCAGTTTCTGAAGCGGTCAGATAGATCATCAGATTTCCATGCTCGTCTGTTGTACCTTCCATTACCATTGCTGATAATTTTTTAGTGATCAGGGTACGATAGCTTTCCGAATTGCTGATATGCAGTGTAATCAGCGTATCCCATCCTTGTTTGATCAGCTCATAATCCACAATATCCTCCCAGCGAATCAAACCGGCAGCTTTACTCATTGGCGTAACTCTGGCAATAATTCCCTCAGGCTGGAGAGAAATGAGTGGGGTTTTATCATTAATGGACAGTAAGGATCTTGTGATCACTATTCCCAATACCACAATAAAGATAGCAGAAAGTGCGATTCCCTTAGGTGCATATACATCAGAGAATACTCCCGAACTGTATAAAAGAATAAGTACCATTAAAATGAGCATACCGACACATGCCAATATTATAGTCCCTGAT
>Ga0247815_10001810_pt1 | contig 16194 bp, 14 predicted proteins | sample UWRJL194509B1_FD_181014 | JGI IMG/M metagenome (GOLD analysis project Ga0247815, IMG submission 181014) | Plant litter microbial communities from Arlington Agricultural Research Station in Wisconsin, United States - UWRJ-L194-509B-1 | ecosystem: Environmental > Terrestrial > Plant litter >...
AGGCCTATCTGTGCCATTGTTTCTGTCATGATTACGCCGGGTGTAACCGGTGAATCCTTAAAATGACCTTTGTAAAAATCAAGATCTTTGCTGTAGGTAAAAGTTCCGGTAGCCCCATTTTCGTCAATCTGGAGAAGTTCGTCTACAAATAAAAAGGGTTTGCTGTACGGAAGTTTATCCAATATTTCCTGTGCTGTCATAGTTGTTAATTGTGTTTGTTGTAAAGTAAATACAAAATTCTTTACCAGCGCAATAAAATTCGTTGCGCGGTAAAACCTGGTCCGAAGCTTAGCATTAGCCCATAATCGCCTTTTGCTGGCTTACGTTCTATAAAACGCTCCAAAACAAACAGAACCGTTGCGCTTGACATATTCCCATAAGCTCTCAGGATCTCTTTCGTATCATCAATATTCTTGCCCAGACTACCAAACAATGATTCCACAGACTGAATGATTTTTTTACCACCGGGATGAAAGATCAGATGGTTGACGGCAGAAATTTCCAGTCCGTTTCTTTCGAGAAAAGGATGGATAATAGCAGGGAAATGTTCTTCAATTGTATCCGGTACGGCAATGTCAAGCACCATTTTCAAACCAGTGTTGCTTAGGCGGAAGCCCATAAGGTCCTCTGCTTCATAAAAATGGTACATCTGTTCATCAACTATTTCCGGTCCTTCATCATCAGGATGGGATGATAGAAGTACGCAGGCAGCACCATCACCAAAAATAGCTGCGCTTACGATATTAGGCATAGAATAATCGCTCACCTGAAAAGTTGCGGTAGGTGATTCTACGGCAATCACTGCTGCCCGTTTACCAGGATTGGCTTTTAGGAAATTTTTGGCATAAATCATACCCGAAACACCGCCCACACAACCCATCTCCGTTACCGGGAGCCGCACAATATCCTGCCTGAGCTTGAGTGCATTAATAAGATATGCGTCAAGTGAAGGGATCATGATTCCGGTGCAGCTTACCGTAATAATATAGTCCAGTTCCTGATTCTGCCATCCTGCTTTTTCCAGCGCTCCGGTCAGGCACTCTTTGCCCAGTTTAATCCCTTCCCTGATATAAATATCATTTCTTTCTTCAAAACTAAGATCGCTGAAAACCTCCTCTGGCGACATGATAGAGTACCTCCGGTCAACCATTGCATTCTCAAATATTTTTTTTACTTTTCTTACAAACCTGTCTTCCTGCCCATGCAGCCAGGCGTCTAGAAAAGGCAAAATTTCATCGGTATTTCTGGTATATGCGGGCAATGCCCTGCTAACAGCTGCTATTTTTACACTCATGAGGTCTTTACTATCCATTGGTAGCGGAATGCCCATTTCCATTTGATTAAACAATTTTTAAAATTTAGTTTCCGTGAATAGGAAAGCAGGTCTTCTTTTTTAAATCCGCGAAGTATGGAGACCAGCCCATCCTCTCGCGACATATAGTTGAGCCGGAACACAAAACACAGTGCCTGGAACAGGTGATAAGCCAGCGCACTGCGTTGCAGGTCGTTGATTACAAAGCCCAACACGGCACTGCGTTCAAAGCGTTGCAGCAGTGTAACGATCTCGTCGTCTTTAAAGTGATGCAGCGTTAGTGTACACAATATGATATCGCATTGGAATGGGGTTCCCTCATCGAAGATGTCAGCACATTGGTAACTGATGTTAGGATAGGCGGCAGAAAGACTGCGTGCGTGACCAACAGTAAAATCATTAGCGTCAATCCCCGTCAATTTAAATTTCAGCCCATTTCGCTTTGCTTCATCGGCAAGCGCTCTTAGCATATCCCCGTTTCCACAACCTATATCCGCAATACGGATAATCTTTGATTTCGGTTGTCCGCTGATAAGCTGACTTACCCCCTCTAATGTAATCTTATTTCCTCCCAGCAGCTGGTTGATGCTTGCTATCTTATCAAGTGCATCTTTTAATATTTCTCCTTTCATCTGGAAATCATCCATAATTTCAGGCGCGGAACTTCGGTAAGTGGTGTCTACAAACATCTTAAGGATTAACAGTTAATATCGAGCCATGGGTTTTTTTGATGATCAAGGGTAGTAACGATGGTATGCGTACCATTGCGCCAAGCACGAAGTCAGACAACCTGTCTCTTTCCAATATAGCAGAAAGTATGTTCCCCATTCTTAAGCGTAGACGGAACTGCCTGTCCCATGACGAAATATACAGCTTTTCCAGTGAAGCCCTGGTTTTGATTGATCCGGCAAAAAAATCAATCAACAGTTCAGCGCAGATTTTGGCGCTGTGGATAGCCATGCTCATACCATTTCCGCAAAGCGGGTGTATTAACCCTGCCGTGTCCCCGATCATTAGGATGTGGTCTGCAACTGTTTCCCGCGGCCCAAATGCCAGCTGACTAACAGTTATTGGAACGTCAAAAAGTGGATTTGTATGTTCAAAAATAGATTTCAGGTGCTTGTTCTTATAAAGAACCTCCTGCTGGTAGCTGGTTACATTTTTATAGGCTTTAAAGCTTCGGTAATCTGCCAGGTAACATATGTTGATCTTGTTGTCCTCTATTTTTGAAACCCCGCAATAACCGCCCTTAAAGTTATGCAGGCCCACCATATCATCAGGGAAAACACCTGAAAAATGTGCTTTTACCGCCAGAACCGGTGATTTCCTTTGTATGAAATTTCTTTTTAATTTGAGGTCTATTGCTGATCGTTTCCCGTATGCCCCGATTACCTGCCGGGCATTGATTTGTAATTCTGCCAGCGTATAGATAGTAAACTTTTCGTCGTTAAAATGTACAGCACTTACTGTATCCTGAAGAAGCACACCGCCCCTGCGTTTAAATTTTTCGTACAGAAAGCTATCCATGTTATACCTGCTAACGCCAAATCCGCCCAAAGGCAATTTGGTATCAATGCTTTTTCCTGAAAGTGTAGAAAACTGCAAACGCTGAATTGCGGTTGCGCCCAATATTCTTGGATCGGCATCAAGCCATTTCAGATAGGGAAGTACCTCATTTGAAATATACTCGCCGCAGACCTTATGTTGAGGATAACTATTCTTTTCAATTAGTATTACGTCAAAGCCAGCCTTTTGCAGATGTAATGCTGCTGTAAGTCCTGCCAATCCGCCACCAATTATTAAAATGTCTGTTTCGGCATATATCATTTACAACCTTTGGCTTAGGTCTGTATAACACACGTAAAACGGGAATTGTTTATGCTTATAACGATAATAAATCGCCGGGCTCATTAAAAAGCCCTGTTCCGGTTTATACCAGAACAGGGCTGTATTTTGAAATTTATAAATCTAGTTTTCCAGTAATTTGGCAGCTTCACTGTCCAGGAAGAAGGTAAGGCTACCATCAATAGGTTTGATCAGCTGAGAAGGATAAAGCTCGGTATTTTTAGACTCATCTTCTATTACATGTTTAATTGCTTCCGCTTTTGCTTCTCCGAACACAAGGAAAGCTACATTTTTTGCTTTATTAATCAGGGGCGCAGTAAATGTAATCCTGTAAGTTGAAAGCTTTTCTACATATACAGAATCAACAGTTACTTCTTTGTTTCCCAGAACATCAGTTCCAGGGAACAGTGAGGCTGTATGTGCGTCATCGCCCATGCCCAGCAATATCAGGTCAAACGAAAGATCGGCACCGCTAAAGTGCGTACTGATATCTTTTGCATACTCAATTGCCGCTTTTTCAGGGGCTAGTGTTGTATCCACAAAGAAGATATGGTCAGCTGCAATGTTTAAGGGATCAAGAATTGCTTTTTTGGCCATAAAGCCATTATAACTTTCATGTCCCGGCGGTACATTGCGTTCGTCACCTATAAAGAAATACACCTTGGTCCAATCCAGTTTTTCACTGTAATCATTGGCCAGCATAGTATAAAGTTCTTTTGGAGAGTTTCCGCCGGTAAGTACAAAATTGAAACAATCGTTTTCGGCAATTGCCTTTGCACCGATTGTAATTATATACTCCGCCAGGTCCGTCAGCAGTTCACCTTTAGTTTTATAGATGAGTAAATTCATATTAGTCCTTGTTTTTTAATGGTAAAGTAAACCAATGGAAGCCGTCTCTGGCAATTAGTGCCTCAGCATCCTCTGGTCCCCATGAATCGGCAGGGTAGTTAGGGAAACTTAACGATTTTTTGCTTTCCCATGCATTCACAACCGGCATCAACAATTCCCAAGCGCTTTCCACCTGGTCGGCACGCATAAATTGTGTCTGGTCAGCAAGCATTACATCGAGTAGTAAGGTTTCATAGGCTTCCGGGGCCTGTGAACTGTAAGTACCTTTGTAATCAAATACCATATCTACAGGGTTAAGCACCATATCCAAACCTGGTCTTTTTGCCTGCACCTGCAAACGGATACTCATCTCAGGCTGGATACTGATTATAAGTCTGTTTTGCTGCCAATGTTCTGTTACACCTGCAGGGAAGATGTGGTGGGGAACGTCTTTAAATTGTATAGTGATTAACGATGATGTTTGGAATAAGCGCTTTCCTGTACGTACATAGAAAGGGATTCCCTGCCAGCGCCAGTTGTCAACAAAGAATTTTACTGCTGCAAAAGTCTCAGTATTCGAATCCGGATCTACATCTTTTTCAGTTCTGTATCCTGGTACTTCTTTACCTTCTACCCAGCCCTTTGAATATTGTCCGCGTACTGTGCTTAGGCGGATATCCTCAGGTGAGAAGGGACGCATGGCTTTCAATACATCAACCTTTTTATTCCTGATTTCGTCAGCTTCAAAATTAACAGGAGTTTCCATACCAATTAAGCATAACAATTGCAGGATATGGTTTTGGATCATGTCTCTAAGTGCACCTGCGCCATCATAATAACCACCGCGGTCTCCCACGCCCAGTTGTTCCGTTACAGAGATCTGAACGTGATCAATATAGGTACGGTTCCAAAGTGGTTCAAGGAAAGAGTTGGCAAAACGGAAAGCCATAATGTTTTGAACAGTTTCTTTGCCCAGGTAATGGTCGATCCGATATATTTGTTTTTCAGTGAAAATACCTGTTAACAGTTTGTTCAGTTCTTTCGCACTTTCCAGATCATGGCCAAAGGGTTTTTCAATTACTATCCTGCAGCTGTTTTCATCACCAGCGAGGTCATATTGGGCCAGGCATTCGGCAATGAGAGGGAAAAGGTTTGGGGCTACGGCAAGGTAATAAATTACCTGTGTTTTAGGTCCATATTTTTCTTTCAGTCCTTCAATCGTTGTTTTCAATACCCCGAAAGTTTCCGGTGCAGATACATCAACAGAGTTATAATAAACGTTTTGTGCAAACTCATCCCATTTATCCTGCTTCACCTTACCAGCGCGGGAGAATGAATTTACCCCACCCATAATGGTGTTGCGGAATTCATCGTCCGTCTGTTTCTTTCTCGCGGTTCCGATAATGGCATAGTCCTTAGACATAAACCCATCAGAATATAAGTTGTAAATCGCTGGCGCAAGTTTGCGCATATTTAAATCACCAGTACCGCCAAATATGACGAATATGGTTGGATTGAGGCATTTACTTGTTTTCATCAGAATGTATTATTTAATCGGTTATGAGGCCATCATCAGTAATGTTTGCTAGTGGAAACTATTATTGATGATGGTGTCATTTGCTGTGTTAATTATTCGTTAATAGGGTTCCAGATTGCGTGGAAAGTTCCTTCTTCATCAGTACGTTCAAATCTGTGCGCACCAAAGAAATCCCTCTGTGCCTGGATCAGGTTAGAAGGCATTCTGGCAGTTCTCAGGGAGTCAAAATAAGTTAGGGCTGAAGCGAAAGCAGGAATTGCTAAACCACTTTGAGATGCATGCGTAACAACAGATCTCATCCCCGGAAGGGTTTCCTTAATCTTTTCCTGTACACCTGCATCAGCATATAAATGCTCAAGGTCAGGTTGTTTTTTGTAAGCCTGGTAAATATCTTCAAGGAATTCTGCCCTGATGATACATCCGCCACGCCAGATTTGTGCAATTTCATGCAGGTTTAACTCATATTCATAAGTTATTGATGCCTGCCATAACAAATGAAGGCCTTGTGCGTAAGAGGTAATTACAGAAAAATATAAGGCTTGCTCCAGTTCTGCCAGGAATTTATCTTTATCTTCTGCAAATGGAACATCCTGCGGATAAGCCTCAGATAAAGCTACGCGTAACGATTTAAATTTAGAAAGGTCCCTTGTACTTACAGCTTCATTGATGGTAGGAATTGGCAATTGCAGGTCCATAGAAACTTGTGAGGTCCACTTTCCTGTACCTTTAGATTTAGCTTCATCCTTGATCATATCCAGAAGGAAATTTCCCGACTTATCATCTTTTACTTTAAAGATGTCGCGCGTAACTTCCAACAGGAAGGACTGCAAACGTCCATTGTTCCATTCTTCAAATACACTAAAAATCTGCTCATTAGAATAACCAAGCGCATTTTTAAGGATGTCATAAGTTTCTGCAAGCAACTGCATCATTGAATATTCAATACCGTTGTGTACCATTTTCACAAAGTGGCCCGAAGCCCCGGGACCGATATAGGCCACACATGGGTCGCCGTTTACTTTTGCAGAAACTGCTTCCAGAATTTCTTTCATATTACCATAGGCAGTTTTATCACCACCTGGCATAATACTAGGGCCGAAACGTGCACCTTCCTCACCTCCCGATATACCCATTCCAAAAAAGTGGATACCGATATCAGAAAGTTCAATTGCCCTTCGGCTTGTGTCTGTAAAATGTGAATTTCCGCTGTCGATGATCATATCACCTTTTTCTAGCAAGGGCTGCAGTTCTTTAATAACACTGTCTACGATCGGACCTGCGGGTACAAGCAGCATAATTCTTCTCGGTAATTCAAGGCTTGCAACAAAATCTTCTAATGAAGAATAAGCATTAAGGTTGTGTTTGGCACCATCTTCCTTCAGTTTATCGATCATTTTCTGATCTTTGTCATAACCGGTAACTGCAAAGCCGTTATCAGCCATGTTCAACAATAAATTGCGCCCCATCGTACCGAGGCCTATCATTCCTAAAGTGTATTTACTTTCCATTTGATGAATTTAATTTTGGATAGGTTGTGAAAACATGATATTTCTCAGCAGCGGCCCACAATTTGGCACCACCTTTTATCCCGTCCCTGTTTGAAACAATGTGTATATTATGATCTAACTCAAAATCAATGTGTTTGGCATTTCCGCCGCCAAGGTAAAGGTCATCGTAGTTGAATACGGTCTTATAAATCTGTATAATGCGTTCCAAACGTTCATTCCAGGCTTTTTTACCTTCCTTGATGAATGCTTTGTCGCCAATATAATCATCGTAGTCTTTATTTTTGGAAATAGGCAGATGGGCGAGTTCAAGATGTGGGAGCAATTCACCATCAAAGGTGAGTGATGTACCAAAACCGGTGCCCAGGGTTAGCACAATTTCAAAACCTTTTCCACCAATCACACCCAGTGCCTGTTGGTCGGCATCATTGATTAACCTTACCGGACAGCCTAAAAGGTCACTAACACTTTGTGCCAGTGCGAATCCCGCCCATTTGTTTTTAGCCAGGTTTGGGGCTGTTTCTACAATACCGCATTTCACATATCCCGGAAAACCGATGGCAATTTTCCCATAAGGGGACAATGGCGAAACGAGTTCATGGATTACTTTGATTACCTCTTCCGGGGTTGAGTTTTTAGGCGTAGGTAACTTTGTATATTCTGAAAATAATTCTCCTGTTGCCGTTAAAATGCATGCTTTAATGCTCGTACCGCCAATATCTAAGGATAGGATATTGGAACTTTCTTCTGATTTTTCTACGCCTGACATAGTTTGTTTTTTATGAGCATTGCTTAAGTTATGATGGATCAAATTAACAAATTTTCAGCCACATAAAACCGTAATTCCATTCATTTTGTCCAAATGTAGTATTGTAGAAATAAAAAGACCAATAATGCCGTGGGCATTTGAATTAAAGGCCTTAATTTGATATCTGTATGACTTTAACAAAAAAAATACGGTAAGCGCACTGAGGCTTACCGTATTAATATTGCTACATAAGTTTTTCCTACTTACTTACTTTTGCGTTTTGCATTGGGTTGCCGCCAGCTGATTGTCCGCGTGCGGTGGTAGTTTTTTGTTTAAATAATTGGAATTTTGAAGCCTGTTTAGTACCGCCCCAGGTATTGTTACTTTCGTCAATATCTGCTGTTTCACGCATTGGATCAAGTTTAATTGAGGCAACTTCTTTATCCTGCACATAGAATTTAGTTACGTGCTGTTCATTGTGTCTCCATATTTGTGCAGAAATTCTATCTGTTTTCTTAGAGCCGTCAGCATATGTAAACTCAACAATGATTGGCATCACCAGTCCGCCTTTATTGCTGAAAGACAATTCATAAAAGAATTTACCAGCATATTTCGCCTGATCTTCAGAAGATAAGGTTTCAAATGGTGCAGCTACTTCCTGTTTACGTTCTGTGTCATCGTACTTTTCTAATCCGCGGTCGTATCTCCAGTAGAAGTCTTGTGTCGCTTTATCTTTATCAGTGTAGAATTGAATGTTTTTATCCTCTCTGTTTCTTACTTTTGAAATATCGTCAAATGCATTCACCAATGGTGCGTCCAGTTTTACCAATCTAACTTTGGAAGCAGGAACTTTTGAATCTACATCTGCTTTGGCAAATTTTACTGCGTCAAGAGAGATGTCAACCGGATCAGTGCCGTAGAACCAGCCTCTCCAGAACCAGTCAAGGTCTTCACCACTTGCATCTTCCAGCGTTCTGAAAAGATCTGCAGGGGTAGGGTGTTTAAATGCCCACCTTCTTGCATATTCTTTGAAAGCGTAATCAAAGAGCTCTCTTCCCATGATTGTCTCTCTTAAAATATTCAATCCCACGGCCGGTTTTGCATAAGCGTTAGGGCCAAAACGTTCAATATTCTCAGAGTTGGTCATGATTGGTTCCAGCTGATCCTTTGGTAATTTCATATAATCAACAATGGAATAAGCTGCACCTCTTTTGGTAGGGAATTTATTGTCCCACATCTCTTCCGTAAGGTATTCAACAAATGAGTTTAAACCTTCATCCATCCATGTCCACTGGCGTTCATCGCTGTTTACAATCATAGGGAAGAAGTTGTGGCCTACTTCATGAATAATTACGCCTAACATTCCATTTTTTGAGCTTTCGCTATAAGTACCGTCTTTTTCGGCACGCCCGTAGTTGAAGCAGATCATCGGGTATTCCATTCCGTTAGCAGCCTCAACACTTTGTGCTACAGGGTAAGGGTAAGGGAAAGTGAAATCAGAATAGGTTTTAATGGTATGGGCTACAGCTTTAGTTGAGTATTTACTATATAGGTTATAGGCTTCTTTACCATAAAAACTCATACACATTACCGTTTTACCATCAACTTTCTGGCCCATGGCATCCCATATGTACTTTCTTGAAGCAGTCCATGCAAAATCGCGCACGTTATTTGCCGTGAAAACCCATGTTTTTGTTGCTTTACTCTTAGTAAGTTCTGCTTTTTTAGCTTCATCAAGCGTTACAATGTGAACCGGTTCAGTTGCTGTTTTTGCCTGGTTATATTTTGCCAGTTCAGCAGGGGTAAGAACAGCACTATAGTTGATACATTCTCCGGTTCCGCCCACCACGTGGTCTGCCGGAACTGTCATTTGCACCTTAAAGTTACCAAAGGTGAGTGCGAACTCGCCTCTTCCGGTAAACTGGTGGTTTTGCCATCCCTGAAAATCACTATAGACACATAGTCTTGGATACCATTGTGCCATTGTGAATAAATGATTGCCGTCTTCCGGGAAGAATTCATATCCTCCGCGTCCACCTTCTACCATCCGGTCAGTAATTTTGTATTTCCAGTTTACATTAAACACAAACTGTTCACCAGCTTTTAGCGGCACAGGCATTTCTACCCGCATCATGGTTTTGTTCACTGTATATTTTAATGCTTTTCCAAGTGCATCGGTGATCTTTAAAACAGATACGCCATTACCATTGTCAGTATCACTGATAACCGCTGCGTCAATCGCTTTGGTAGTAGTGATTTCAGGAAGTGTAGAACTGCTCTGGTAATCTGCATTTTTCAGGTTGCTATGTTCATTTTCATCCAATTGCAACCAGATATAGGTAAGAACATCCGGCGAATTGTTGAAATAAGTAACTTTCTCCGAACCTGTCAGCTGTAGTTTTTCTTCATCCAGCGTACATTTAATATCATAGTCGGCACGTTGCTGCCAGTATTTCACTCCTGGCGCACCACTTGCTGTTCTTTGTTCATTTGGAGTGGTAAGTATGGTTCCAAGCTGCTCAAACTTGTTTCCGTGATTACTTCCAGGATTATTCTGCGTGTTTTGGGCATAAGTAGCCTGCGTCAGCGCACCGAGCAGAAAAATTATAGGTATAGCTTTAGTCATCTGATAAATTTTTGTTGAAAGTATAAATTTAAAACGTTTTTTGGTAGTAAGAAAGTTTAATTTATTCTTTGTGACCCTTCACCTGTAAAATAATTGATGTAAATTTTATATATAAGCTCAATGTTGCTGAAAATTGCCAGGATAATACCCCTGGATCGGATAATCCGCAATATTATCTGTGCCTGTAGTTAGAGAAACTAACTGCGTTTTCCCGGGGCATAATTTAACAGTAGTAGCTGTCAGCGTTTTTGTTTTTTTGGAAACAATGCTATATCTAACCTGTTGGATAAACGGAAATACATATGATTTTTCAAAATCTACTCAGATTTGATCACAAGGATTTCCATCCTGTTTATCCGATGGCCAGAAAAAACAGGAAGTTTAACCCGGCCCTTTAAAATATAGAATATGCTTGAGCAAAATCAGAAACCATTAGTAAATCCCGTAGACAAATATCCAAAACCACCGTTTGTAAAACAACCACAGGAATCACCAGGCCTTGCTTCCAGGATGCAGCCCGTACCTGATCATGGAGAAGAAAGTTACAAAGGTTCGGGTAGATTGTTGGGGCGTAAAGCATTAATAACCGGTGGCGACTCAGGAATAGGGCGCGCTGCTGCAATTGCCTATGCACGGGAAGGTGCGGATGTAGTTATCAACTACTTGCCTGAAGAACAATCCGATGCTGATGAGGTTATTGCCTTGATAGAAGCTGCCGGACGTAAAGGATATGCAATTCCAGGAGACATTACTACCGAAGATTTTTGTAAAGCATTAGTGCAACAAGCCGCAGAAAAGCTTGGTGGAATTGACATCCTGGTAAATAACGCCGGTCGCCAGCAAGCTGTAGATTCTCTGCTTGACCTTACTGCTGAAGGTTTTGATGCAACCATCAAAACGAACATCTATGCACCTTATTGGATTACCAAGGCGGCCTTGCCACATCTGCCAGAGGGCTCGTCCATTATTTCAACTACCTCGGTGCAAGCCTATGATCCGTCAGAAAATCTTTTTGATTACGCACAAACCAAAGCCGCCAATGTTGCTTTTGTAAAGTCACTTGCCAAACAACTTGGCCCTAAAGGTATTCGTGTAAACGGAGTTGCACCAGGTCCGGTATGGACGCCCTTACAAATTAGTGGAGGCCAGCCACAGGATGCTATTGTTGAATTTGGCGGGGTTACTGCGTTGGGCAGGCCTGGACAACCTGCGGAATTAGCCTCTATATTTGTGCAGTTCGCAGATAACGAAGCTAGTTTTGCTACCGGACAAATCTATGGTTCAGCAGGGGGTAGTGGAAATCCATAAACCTTTTGATCTAATTATGGGCCGGACGTAAAACCGCTCTGGCCCATTAAATGACTTACGTTTCGAAAAATCTCCTATAAATAAATGTAAATAGAGTATGGCACAACTGAAAGTAATTGGCTGTGGTGACGCTTTTGGAAGTGATGGAAGGTTAAATACCTGCTTCCATGTCACAACAGACATTGCCCGTTTTCTGATAGATTGTGGGGCTAGTAGTTTACCAGGCCTGAAACACTATGGAGTTGATGTTAATGATATTGATGCAATTGTAATCAGCCATTTTCATGGGGATCATTATGGTGGCGTTCCCTTTTTATTGCTGGATGCATCGGTAAACGGCAGAACCAAAAAGATCCAGGTCGTTAGTCCTCCCGGAGGAAAAGAGCGCATCAGTGCATTACTGGATTTGCTTTATCCCGGCACGACAGTATTTGAGAAACTGGATATTGAGTTTCTGGAGTATCAAGCAGGCACCATATTGAACAGCAAATATTTTACCGTCGAGCCTTTTGAAGTAATCCATTCTGAGAAAGCCCTGCCACATGGCCTTCGAATTGAAGTGGAGGGTAAAGTGATTTCCTATTCTGGAGATACTTCCTGGACAGATGTGCTTTTACGATTAAGCAGGGGAGCGGATTTGTTTATATGCGAATGTAATTTCTACTCAACACAAGCAAAGGGACATATGAACTATATGGAACTTGAAAAGCATCTACCTGACTTTTCTTGTAAGCAGATTTTGCTTACACATTTTGACAGGGAGATGCTTGCAAGTGTTGAACGATTAAAAATTGGATATCTGACGGATGGAATGGTAGTTAGAATTTAGATCACTGATTTGACAGCTCCCCCGTCCACACGCAATGAAGAACCATTGGTTGATGAGGCGAGAGGGCTCGAAAGATAAGTGACCATATTGGCAATTTCTGACACATCCGAAAACCTTTGAATAAGCGAACTGGGACGCATTGTTTTAAAGAATTCTTCTTCAGCCTGTTCAACTGATATTCCTTTATCAGCTGCCAATTGTTTTACAAAATCAACTACGCCTTCAGAGGCAGTTGGCCCGGGCATCACTGTGTTTACCGTAACGCCAGAATTTTTTGTCAGTTCAGCTAAGCCACGGCTAACTGCATGCATTGCAGTTTTTGTAGTCCCATAATGGATCATTTCTTCTGGTATATTTACCGCAGATTCACTGGTAATAAAAATAATCCTGCCCCAGTTTTTTGCCAGCATTTTTGGGAAAAGGATCCGTGACAATCTGATTCCGCTTAAAACGTTGACTTCAAAAAAACGGAGCCATTCTTCGTCAGTAATATCAGCAAATGCTTTAGGCTCAAATATGCCTGCATTATTTATCAGTATATCAACTTCATTTAATTGTGCAATTAATGCGTTAACTTCCTCTACTTTTGCAAAGTCTGCCGCAATCCCTGATACTTCAGCATCGGGGACTTCCGCTCTCAACTTGTCAATTGCTGCTTCGACCACATCTTTTTTTCTGCCATTAATTATTACCACAGCACCCTCCTGTAACAATTGTTTTGCTATTGCAAATCCTATTCCTTTTGTAGAGCCGCTCACAAAAGCAACTTTCCCTTTTAATTGTAAATCCATTTGTTCAGTTTATTTATGAATATCTTTTTGCTTGATTGATGACAATGATGAGATCAAAGCTTTTACCTTTTGTGGACGGCAATTGCTAATAAGCAAATCCCATCAGCACTATTAAAAGGCAAAGTACAAGATAAAACACGTTGGTATTCAATACGTCAAGCATTCAGGTTGATTTTTACAGTCTGATGAATTTTAAATATTTTGTATAGCCAATTCGGCTATTTTCGGTAGCTCCCGTTCGTGCTCCGCAATAGCTTCAGCCAAATCACTCTCCTGAATATTCTCTTTGGTCATCTGCATTTCTACCCAGACCCGCTTTTCACAACCCCGAAGCATGACGCGTAATTTCTTTTTCAGATAATTCAGGGTGCTCTTTGACCAATACTCTCAACTTCCTGTTTCTACGAAGTTGGGGGATATTAGCCTATGACCTTCAAGAGGCTTTTAATACTTACATTTTGGCACGATAGCTGATTAAACATTTGTCTGCAATACAGAGATCAAATACAAATTATGAGGGATTATAAATTAGGCGTTTTATTATCGGGAATCATAGTCACCGTGGCCCTTGCCACAGTCATTTACTTATACGTAGGCAATAGGGTACTAAGCACCAACAAGCTTTCCGATTCCAACACGCAGCTTTCTGAATACAAAGATAACAGTTCCGCAATTCCCGGATATGATACAAATAGTAAAGAACCTTTCGCTAGTCCGGCAACTTGTGTAGGTGGCAGTCTTGTTGCACAGAAAACATGGGAAATGCCGGCAGAATTAAAAGAGATATCCAGTATTTCATGGCTTGGCCAAAACAAAGTTGGTGCAATCCAGGATAATGATGGTATAATTTACGTTTACAACCTTTTAACCAAAAAGGTTGAACAGAAAATCAAATTCGGCGCCCCCGGAGACTACGAAGGTTTGAGTTATGCCCATGGCAATTTCTTTACTTTACGTTCCGACGGCTTAATGTACGAAGTTAGCCGCCAGGGTGAGGTGCTGCACGAATATAATTTGCCTTTGACTGTTACCGACAATACAGAGCCTTTTTATTTTGATGCAGCTAATGACAGAATGATAATAGGACAAAAAGACGGTAAAAAAGGCACCCGGGCAAAGCACTTTTTTAGCTTTAGTTTGGCTACACGGAAATTCAATGCCCAACCAATTTATTCTATCGAACTAAACGACCCTGTGGTAAGCTGTGGATCAGGCCTGAATGCTGATGAAGAAAAAGGGAAAAAGGGTAAAAAGAAGGACAAGAAAAGCAAAAAGAACAATACAAATGATATCAGACCGTCTGAGTTGGCTATAGATCCTAAGTCTAAAGATATTTTTATAGCTGATGGTCCCAACCAGCGAATCCTTGTACTTTCCCCCGCTGGAAAACCGAAATATTATTTGACAGTGGATAAAAGTACTTTTCCACAGATCGAAGGGATGATGTTTAGTCCATCTGGTGAGTTATATGTAAGCACCGAGGGCATCAAGAAACCAGCTATGATTGCGAAAATGAACATTATTCTGGGAAAATAATAATACTTAAACTAGGGGAGGATGAACCGGGTTGGGACGGTATTGGGCATAAGCGGTTCAGATACGGTTCAGATCTACCCCTGACCTACCCATGCATAGCCCAATACCTTTGTTGGACTGTATCTCTGATTGATGTATTGGATGTATGCCTGAGACCTTACAAAGCGAATTGCAAGTATTTACAAGCATCAGTGGTCTGGAGCCGCCCCACTACGACCAGCCTACGACCATGTTGAAATGGCAAACAGCTCCAGTGGCTTACTTCGGCCATGATAGAAGGCGAACTGACCTATCCATAAAATGCATTGAAGAAAAAATCGTCTATTAATCGAAAACTTCCCCATCATCTTTAAAAGATTTAAATTCTATCGGATTATTGCTGTAATCAAGAATAAACATAGTTTGTTGTTCGCCTTTCATACCCTCGTATCTTGTGTGTGGTTCCAATACAAACTTTATATCAAATGATATGAGCCTGTTTTTAACAGCGTTAAATTCTTCGTCGTTCAAAATACAACCGAAATGGGGTATAGGTACCGAAATTCCACCCACCTGCCCACAATAATCCGGTTCCGGTAAATTCTTGGATACATGAGCAGATAACTGATGGCCAAAGAAATTAAAATCAACCCAATGTTCAGTTTGCCTGCCTAATGCACAACCCAGAATTTTATGATAAAATTCAATTGTACTTTCAATGTCCTTTACTTTAAATGCGTAATGAAACATGCTCATCTTAATAACCTTTATTTGGTGAAACTGTATGAAGTAGTTGCTCGTTGTTCAATAAACGGCGATAATTCCCGACAACAAGCAAAGCAGCGCTGTTAATGTTTGTCAGGGAAGCTATGTGTGGAGTGATCAGAATATCGGGATGATGCCAGAACAGATGTTCCTGTGGAAGTGGCTCTTGTCTGAATACATCTAAAATTGCGCCCGAGAGATGATTTGAGTCTAATAACCTGATTAAGTCATCTTCAATCAAATGCTCTCCTCTGCCTACGTTGATCAGCGTTGCTCCTTTCCGTAACTGGGATAAAGAGCTATAGTCTATAATGTTCTTTGTTGCAGCTGTAAGGGGTAACAGATTGACCAGAAAATCTGAATTTTCCAACGATTCCAGATATTGTGCCGGCCCATAGAATGATTTTACACCCTCAATTTCCTTTTTGGAGTTCGACCAGCCTTTAACGCTAAAATTCATTTGAACTAATCTGCTTGCAACATAACTACCAATCTGCCCTAAGCCCAGGATGGTAACCTCCGTGTTTTCAATCGACCGGTAAGCAGTCGGTTTCCATATCTGATGCGTTTGGTCGGTAAAATAGT
>Ga0247815_10001811_pt1 | contig 16190 bp, 22 predicted proteins | sample UWRJL194509B1_FD_181014 | JGI IMG/M metagenome (GOLD analysis project Ga0247815, IMG submission 181014) | Plant litter microbial communities from Arlington Agricultural Research Station in Wisconsin, United States - UWRJ-L194-509B-1 | ecosystem: Environmental > Terrestrial > Plant litter >...
CTTATTTCATTATCTATTATAACGTAAATGACTGGTATAATAACAGATACGCCCCGGTAGCTCAGTTGGATAGAGCAGAGGACTTCTAAGCCTAAGGTCACAGGTTCAAATCCTGTCCGGGGTACCACTGTAAGAGTCATTGTTTTTACAATGGCTTTTTCATTTGACGGCTAATCGTACCTTTTCGGCAATTTTTCGAGTAAATACGATTATCTGATGCAATTGCTACTCAAACTTTTAGCTGCTGCTAAAGATGATCAGTCGGAGTAAAATGATAACATGGATGAAAATGAATTATCGGCAAAAGGAATGGGTGCGAGTCTCGATTCGCGCACATTGCAGTTGCTCGAACTATTAAGTTCAAAATCGCAAGAGCTTGCCGATATGCTGAAAGGCGCATGGTTTGCTTTAAATGTATCCGATAATCCCGATATGCTTCCTCAAGTTTGCCATTCAATGAGGGAATTGGTTGAGAAAGCACCCTTAAAAATTCCAGAGGTTTCGATCGAGAAAGATGTACCCACTGAACGAAAACCCCAAATGATTGCAATGATAAAAACCTTCAATGGATCGGAGCAAACACCTGCCCAACTCGTAACTGCCCAGATTGACGCACTATGGCCATTGAGAGATTTTTTCATGGAGGTTGCCCACCATAATCGGCCAAGTGTAACAGTAGATGAAGTAAGATTGGCGATAATAAATCTCGAAGAAGCATTACTGAACATCATAAGCCCACAGCCAATTCCAGACCTGGACGAACTAGATTTACTAATTGCCGAAGGAGAAAAGCTATGATTCCTGACGAACTTTTAAAGAGGGTTCTCGAAAAAATCAATAAAACACCAGCAACCTATAACCACTTTTTCGGCACTATTAATAATCCTGCATGGCTTATTCCACTCAAAGAAAAAGGGTTTTTCAGTGCACCGACACCAGCTATAAGAGAGGATGGTTATATACAATTTCCATCTTGGTCAGAAAGTGGCTATCTACTTCGTGTAGCAGCCAGTGCTCCCGATGAGGTACTGAGTATCATTAAGGATTTGCCTGATACTGATAACGAACGTGTGATGGATGATGTTGTAAATGCATTACTTCTGATTGATCCAAATAAAGCAGCTGCACTAACCGAAAAAGTTAAACAATACGTTAATTCATCTCAATTTCTAATGCTTGGCCGTACGGCAGCAAAGTTTATAGCTCGACTTGCCGAGGCTGGGCGTATCGGGCAGGCCATAGGAATCGCTGAAGAGATGCTTGAAGTAATGCCAGATCCAGAGCGGGAAGACAAACTAAAAAAAGATTACATTATGATCGAGTCATCGGTTAAATATCGTGACCATGACTACGAGGAAATTATCAAAACAATAACGCCTGCACTTGCGGCAGCTTCACCCTCAGTGACGATAAAGATGTACTCAAAACTTCTACATAATGCGCTCGATTACGAATTTACATCTTTTAGAGAGCCTGGTGAGGAAAAAGTAGTCATCGAAGAGCGAAAGGATGATTACACGGAGATTTCGCGTCCAAAGATTGGCAAGGAAAGCATAAGTCATAATCACGAGAATAGCTTAATCAGTGCAGTTAGAGATGCAGCGCTAGTGATGATGAAAGCCGAAGACATCGACGACGAAAAAAAGCTCGATATTTTAAGAACTTTAATTTCCGATAAGTATACTGTTTTTAAGCGAATCGCTGAATTTGTATTACGCGACTACAAAGAGCTTCTAGCATTCAAGGCTTTCTATGAAGAATTGATTCAAGACAAGAGGTTGAGCGTTATCTTGGATGGTGAAAAGCGTGGAGTGGGAGAAATGACTTCCGGGTTCGTAACCGAAAAGCCTACGAACGTGCTAAAAGAGCTTGGCGACAAAGAGCTTAACGAAACACTTAAGACATACAAAAACGAGTCTGGCTGGTCTTTTGAGCGAGATTCGCTGGCGAAAGAATTGCGAGAAATGATAAGTCTTGACCCCAAAAGATTCATTCCTCTTTTGCAGCAAATTGCTACTACGAAAAACGAGTATCTGAACGAAGCAGTCGATACATATGAAGAATTGATCGACTCACTAGACGAAGCAGACAAACTCGATATTATCAAAAGCTTAATAGAAGTCTTCAAACAAGGTGATCAAGTTGGTGAAGCTGAGTCACGCGAATACTATTCGTGGACAAAGGCTAGTGCTGTACGTTTTATCGAGAAGCTTGTCCACACTAAAACCGACAAGACTGAACGTTTTGGTATTGAAAATGCAAATCAGCTGCTCGACTTATTATTGCTACTAACAAGAGACCCTGACCCATCTGAAGATGATTTGGCAAACTTTGATCCGTCAGATTTATCTGTTAATTCAAATCGCGGCAAAGCAATGCATGCATTAATGTACGCACTTGACTGGCTCAACAGAACAAAGGCAGAGCAACAGATATTCGACCGTGTTTTCGAAGAGTTAGACTGGCATCTGATCGAAAAGAATGATGACTCGCCTGCAATTCGTGCCGTCTATGGCTGGAGATTTGAATTCCTGTACGCGATAAACGAAGAGTGGGCAAAGGCTAATATCGACCAAGTCTTTACGGAAGATAAGCTTGGTGCTGCTGCCTTTAACGCTTACGTTGGTTTCAATAGAGTTCATCCTTATGCCTTGACTGTTCTTGGTGATGTTTTTGCGCAACAAATTAAATCGCTTACCACTGCACCTGACGAAGATGAGCGTCGTCGTCACGATATGCATGAAAACTTCGTACAGCACCTAGCGCTACATTACTGGCACAATGATCTCGGTCTTGATGAAAAGTCTATTTTGAAAGAGCTAATTCAGACTGCTGATAAAAAATATGTCAAGGAACTAGCTAACTTTATCGGATTCAGACTATATAAAAGCAAAGACACGGACGTTAGCCCTGAGCAATTAACTAAATTACAGCAGTTGTGGGAAGCGATTGTTGAACAGTCGAAAGTTGATCTTTCAAAAGCCACTGCACTGGAGGAATTTGGAGGCTGGTTTGCATCAGGAAGATTCGATCCGGAGTGGGCTCTTAACCACCTAGCTTACGCGGCATCTCACTCGGACAATATAAACTTAGACTTTGCAGCGCTTGAATACCTTGAATCAATCGCGAAAGATTATCCTGAATTATCGCTGAAGGCACTATCTTCTATGGTGGATGGCGCGAGAGAACGTTGGGCGGTTTCAACATGGAGCGAGAACGCAACTAACATAATTAGAAATGCCTATGTGGCGAATATAGGAAAGAGCAAAGAGCTTGCAACAGCCTTAGCAAACAAGTTGGTAGCAAAAGGCTATAACGAGTATCGCTACGTTCTCAAGAAAGAGGAATCACAATAGTATTAGCTGGGTACATTTTATAAGGAGGAAGTGATGGCAAAACATATCTTAGATTTTCCCCAAAATGATGAAGAATTGCATGATATGCTCAACGAGCATTTTTACAAACATTACGATACTGAGCACTTTCTCAATAAATCAATGTTGTTAGCTGGGAATATTCAACACACTGAAGACATAAAGAAGATTGTAAATTCTCCTCTGCAATTCAAAAAACTCAAAATTGATAGTCCAGATATTGATGCAAAATGGCTCGTTAGATATTCAAAGCAAGAAATAGTCATTAATTATTACCATGCTGCAGAAAGTCTGTTGCGACTGGTCATAGCCCACGCTGAATTCCCAGAGTGCCCATGGCACGGAATATTGCAACTGAACAGTTCAGAAGAATTCAGGAAGAGATTAAAAGAGATTAATGACGGAACTTATTTTTTTGATGGCCAGAGGAAGGCTCTTGAGCAACTATTCTATATTCATCGAAAAGCTTTTCCAAAGTTGAGCGATGAGGAATGGGAAGAGAATTTGGATGGATTGGAGAATATTTTTAACCATATAGCCTCTAGCGTAGGCACTGCCGCCGACTATAATGTGTTCAAGCACGGAGGGACACTATTTAGCACCGAACTCGGCTTGAGCATAAATAATCTACAGCTAGCAGAAAAACAAGAAGCTTTTATGTTTCTGGGCTATTCAAGGGATAAGCTAGAAAACTACATAGAAACCAAAACATTCAGAGTGGTTAAATTTTTACGGTGGGAAGAGAAGATTGCGGAAACTTATCTTACAACACAATTAATGCAGAATTTATTTGAAGCGAAGAGGTTAAGATTAGGGATAGGTAAAGATGCTAAATTACATTCCTTTAAGGGTGTAGATGTGATGAAAATACTGCTAGGTGGAGAGAAGAGCCAAATAGTTACTACTGACATGAAATTCCCTTTGACAACTTATCGAGAGGCAAGGGTTAAAAAGGAAAAATCTTAATTTTCCGACTGGTACATAAACGTGTACCTAACAGCTTAAAAAGACGGCTATAGAGCCAATCATAAGCCGGCTGTGTCGTACTTGTGCGAGCACATACACTTCGGTTATGTAGATGACGAAAAAGGTCTTCTAAGCCTAAGGTCACAGGTTCAAATCCTGTCCGGGGTACCAAAACGAAATCCATCATTTTAGAACCGTCAATTCGGTTCTATTTTATATGCAATAATTGCAGGTTAGAACCAGCAGTCAATAATCTGCTATTATCAACGTATGAAAGAGATTAACCCATTATTAGATAATCTTATATTCGTGAAACCGAATCCTGTCGCACATGCTCCGACTACGCTAAGTTGGTTTGAGTCAGACGATGGACGTGAAACACTGCTGCTAATGGGCAATGCAGAGCATGAAATCGATCTACCATCTCTCTATTCTGAAACAGAAATACTGAAAGAACTCATCTTACTAGAAGAAAAGGATGAGCAAATTACTTGGATGATAAGTTTTGAAGGGAATATAATTGGAGTTGCTTGGATTGAACTTGTGGAAAATCATAACGTTAAATCACCGAGTGTTCATTTGATGATAGGCAATAAGGAGTATCGAGGTAAGGGAATTGGCAAGGCGTCAATGCAGTCACTCATCACTCACATAAAAGACAATATATTTACGGATTATATCTATTCACGCCATTTAAAGAGTAATATTGTCGTCGCCAAAATGAATCAAGGGCTGGGGTTTGAGGATGACGGTGAGTCCTATCTCGACGACAATGGGCTTGAATGGCAGAACATCAAACTATTAGTAAAGTGCTAGCTTCGACCAAAGTGCTGTACCATTGCACTTATGTTAATATGAAAACATGGCTAAATCCTCCAAAGCAAAAAAAGAACAACTTCTTAAAGAAGCAAAAACTTTCCGCCAATACGCCTTGTTGACGCTTGGCATTCCTGCTGCTGTAATTATTTTCTTCTTCATATGTTTTTTTACCTTCGGTTCTTCTTTCGAAGGAGCGATTCTTTCGCTATATGGAGTTATTTTTGGATTTATTCTTAGTGCTATTGCGCTTGTTGCTGGTATTCGGTATTCGTTCTTTTGGCAACGACGAAATTGGAAGTATTACGCTTTGCCGCTTATTATCCCTGTTATAGCCAGCGTTGTTTGGATGTTGATGTAAGGCTAGACGCTATTAAGAAAACCAATATAGATGCCGATGCGCTAAATGTTCGTATTGGAGCCGCAAGGTCCGATCTAGCTAAGAGTGAAAGTTTAGAAGACTGTAACGCTTCATTGGGAATGTCAGAAGCCTAAGCAAAACGCGTAGAATCGCTAGCCCCTATAGTTGAACAGTTGAATAAAGATATGGACCATTTTCACTCTGAATATGTAGTTGCAGTAAAAGCCATAGACGGGAACTTTATAACAGGAAATCTTGAGGACAACAAGCGGTATACCTGGAACTAGACACGAAGACTTTTTGTTTCCTGTGAATTTATTACTTTTGCGCTTTCATACTCCCTACGATTGGGGTCTCGATAGGTTCATCACAGAAAAAGGTTAAAGGCTTGCACCCCAAATCTTTTCTGTAATATGCGTAATCAGCAACAATAATTACATTGTTTTTCTTGCCTGTTACTTTGTTTTTGTCACCGGTTTCAGTTTTCGCTGAAACAATAGTATCTAATGCGTAGGCTACTACGCGGTTACTGTTTATGGTTTCCGGTAAAGTACAAATGTTATCCGTCATGTCGGCTGCTGTGTAGCCCATTTCTGTCATATCGGCTGAGCCAAGTTCGGATCTGTCGTCAGAACACGTCTTGAGTGACCCTTTTAATGCATCATAAATGGCTGATACATCTTCGTCGGGCATTGCCATTTTAAGGTACTGCTGGTTAGTGATATCTGTTTCAAAAACATCGACGTACCGAAAGTAACATACTTGATAATGCGAATCGATAGTCCAGCCACTATCATTATGAGCAAGGTAACAGACATCGGCTGCTGAACTGTATATTGGCTGCGTATCTTTAATAACATCTTGTTTTTTATAGTCAGAAATGTAATTTAGCCTAGCTTCATTATTGGTTTGTGATGTATTTGCTCGGGCTGTGTCCACTTCTTTACTTATAGATGACTTCATTAGGTTATTGCTGATGAGTGAGATGAGGATAATTACAATCGGTGTTGCAACGATGAGACCGCAAATGATGATAAGTACTCGTGCGTATGTTGGGAAACGGGGCTTCTTGGCTAACGGCTTTTTAAGAGATTTTTTAGTAGGCATAGCTATAGCATAGGCGATTTGGTTCGTTGTTACAATTAGAACCGTTAATTCGGTTCTAATTCTATATAGCAAGTTGGTAGGCTAGAACCTTGCATGTTGTTATAATCATTTTATGAATATAAATACTTCTACTGAACGAATCATGGTTTTTGGAGACTCTCTATCTTGGGGGTATCAACCTGGTTCAAAACATCAACGATTTGATGCGCAAACCCGTTGGCCTGGTCGACTGCAAATGCTTCTTGGTAATGAATATGAAATTATTGAAGAGAACTTAAATTCTCGTGGCATTGAAAATGGTGATCCTCGTCCAGGAAAAGAAGGACGACGAGCGCTCGATTACATTGAAGCTGTATTAGACAGCCAAGACCCGCTCGATCGAGTTATTGTTTTGCTTGGAACGAACGAATTAAAACATGAAATGAATATGACGGCAGAGCAAGTTGGTGAAAGTATGGAGAAACTTCTAAACATTATTACAACTCGACCATCACAATTTCGCGGAACTACTCCAAAAGTCCTCTTGCTTTCGCCACCCACTATTAATGAAGAAACAGAATATTGCCGAGCAGGCGATAAATACCGAGGCGCAACCGAGAAATCAAAAGAACTTGTTGGTGTCTATGGGCGACTTGCAACTAAGTTGAGCGTTGATTTTGTAGCACTTGATGAGATTACTGCTGGTGTTGACGGAATTCATATTGATGCCGATGAACACGCTAAGGTGGCTGACCTTGTTTACAAGGCGTTAGTTAACTAGCCTCCAATTTGGGGGCTTTTTGTTATTATAAAGCAATGATGAATATTCTTTTTGTATGTCAGGCTAATGTTGGACGCAGTCAGGCTGCTATGGAACTCTATCGCTATAAAGGTGGCTTAGCTGATTCTGCTGGTACAAAGGTTGATACCCCAGGGATGACGCTTGCAGAGCGTCCTGGCGCATTTAATATTGTTCAGGTTATGAAGGAAGATTATGGAATCGATATGATTCATAATATGCGTACTCAAATTTCTGAAGACAACATAAAGGGCTACGACAAAATTATCGTAATGGCTGAACCAGATACAATACCTGAATGGCTATCTAGCGATGAACGTTTTGAGTTTTGGTTGGTTAATGACCCCAAGGGTCAAGATCTTTCAACGACAAGGCAAATTGTTAACGAAATCAAAGAAAAAGTTGATAAGTTAAGCTTTATTACTTTAAATAAGTAATAATCTTATCCATTCGCCTATTTTGAGTTGCTTCCGATTTTGCTTCACTTATTAATCGTGCAAACTCCTTACGACGTGAGTAGGTGAGGTCGGTAAACTTATCTGTAAGGTTCTTAGCTTTCAGTGTATCTGCAAGGGCTTTTGGAAGGATGACTTGCCGATATCCGCTATCCAATTCGAGGGTTACTTTTATTACATCTCCAGCAGCTGAACCGGCTGCTTCACGGTCACGCATTGGAAATACAACCATGCATTTACCGTCCACTCCCGTTGCGGTGCTTTGGTAGGTATAGTCATTAAGTGTAATCTTTAACGGAGCTCGTTTATTCCCACCTATTTCTTTTAGGTTCTCGGTTGGGATTTCAAATGAGGCATGATTTCCTGATCCTATAACGATTGTTTCGTACGTCGTTTTCATATATTGATGGTATCAACTTTTGTTGCAACTGCATACATGGCTAATCTATTTAATAGTCCGCCACAAGACGGGGGCTCTACGGAATTTACCGTGAGCATCCCCGCCTGTGACGGACTTATGAGTTGAGTGCGGCGACACGCTGAATCCATGCAAGGTAGTTACGAACATCCTGTTCGGCCCCTTCAGCTGTACAGCTCATTTTGATGCTGATCAATCCACCGAAGGTTCGACCGGTTAATCCGATATTGCAGTTCTTTGCTGCCGCATGCATCGCTGAAAGCATGTCTGCTTTGTACCAACGTGGAAAGGATATTGTGAAGCTGATTCTCATGTTGACCCTCTCGGTCGTAGAGTGTTTATTTTTAATATTTATATCACATATTCTGTGAATTAGCTAGAAGTAACCTAGAGTATCCTTTATGTAACTATCTTGGTGTAGACTAATGTAATGCACTTAGCCTCCCGTCTCGGAAGATATATCTGGTTTTTTCTTATCTACAGCTTTTTAGGCGCAGTAGTCGAGACGCTTTTTCGGCTAGTCACCGAACATCACCTTTACGGCATTAATGGTTTTCTGCACTTACCGGTATTTCCAATTTACGGAGTCGGTGCACTTCTCATTATCTTCTTACTGAGTGGCCGCGTGCGCCACATTGTGCCACTGTTTTTTGCTGGTGCATTACTTACGACAGCTTTAGAATTTATTGCACACTGGCTTATCGAAACTGTGTTCAACGAAAGAATTTGGGATTACAGTAACACCGCCTTTAATTTTGACGGAAGGGTAAGCCTAGTGAGTTCTGTCGGCTTTGGTGTCGCCGCAGTCTTATTGGTGTATTTTATTCATCCATGGCTCGACAAACAATTTGACCGATTACCGAATAAGATAAACGTAATTGTCGCAGTCGTCGTTATTGCAGGGTTATCGACGGATATAATTACTTCAATTATTGAACGACTTGCCGACTGATAGGTAGTCTAGTCATCTACAGCTTATGTTCTGTTGAATTCTGGTATCATTGAATAAATGCTACCTACCTTTTAAGATATTGAACTACTCCATAGAAAATACGCGCCTTCAGAACAGGCGTTTGAACTTGTATTTACGCACTCTAAAATTGTAGGTGAAATTGCTACGTCTTTATTAATTGCAAAACCACAACCGAACATAGATGAGAAGCTTGTTGCGGTGGGGTGCCTTCTGCATGATATTGGCGTCTATAAATTATATGAAGACGGTGTACTGAATGAGAGTAGATATATAACCCATGGCCTTGAAGGGTATCAACTTCTTAAAGCCGAAGGTTTTGATGAATTGGTATGCCGAATTGCATCGCATCATACGGGGGTTGGTTTGTCTCGCAGTGACATAGAGGCTCAGAATCTAGCGCTGCCTGACGTAGATTTACTTGCGGAAACACAAGAAGAACGACTGGTGATGTACGCTGATAAATTTCACTCTAAAAAGCCCAGGTTTAATTCATTTGATGCTTACTCAAAACAGGTGGCGGCTTTTGGTGCAGATAAAGCTGAAAGATTTAATGAGTTTGCGAATGAGTTTGGACTGCCCGTGCTCGACGAGCTATCCGTAAAATACAATCATCCGATTAATTAATATCAATCCGCATGAAACTTTCGGCCATTTCATATGAAGCTTTGCGGCCTTCGGTTATGGCCATGTCTTGTACCCAGCTTGAATGCTCTAAATCACCAAATTGACTTACGTGCGCTTTTAAGGCGTTGAGTTTTGTATTAAACGTATCGGTAATATCAACCGCAAAATTACTTTCATTAAAGTTCACTAATAGAATTGTTGATGTTTTATGAGGTTCAAAACCATCTGCTAGTAATTCTGGAAAAGTGAGGCGGTCGCGGGCGAGTGGAAATACTGCATCGAGCACTGCCTGGCCAGCTGCGCGGTGGTCTGGGTGGTTGATAATGCCGCGTGAGGCAGAGTAAATAACCGTCGGGTCCATTGTTATGACAACGTCTGGTTTTATGTTCCGAATAGCTTTTACGATTTGTTTTTTCAGTTCCATTGTTACTTCAAGTTCACCGTCGGGATAGTCTAAGAAAGTAATAGTTTTTCCACCAATAATTTCAAGTGCAGTTTGTTGTTCATCGTGGCGTATTTCAGTTAGTTGCTGAGATGTCATAAGGGGATCGTCCGAACCTTTGCCACCGTCTGTCAAAATAAGGTAATGAATTTCAGCGCCCTCTGACGCAAAGCGGGCAAGTGTGCCACCGGCGCCCACATCAAGGTCGTCGGGGTGAGCGGCGATACCTAGGACAATTTGTGGGTGAAGACTGTTAAATGTGTGGGGCATATTATTTCTGCTTTAAAGGGTGTACCTATAACTTTGATGAGGGTGAGTATGTGTATAGTATAGCAAACGAAGAAGCGTGTATTTGATTGTGCCAGTTTTCAGCAAAGTGCTCGTGCTAAAATAGAAGTAATGCATACCGCCAAAAATCGCCGTTACGGGTTTACTATTGTCGAATTACTTATTGTCGTCGTGGTTATTGCTATTCTCGCTTCAATTACCATTGTTGCTTACAACGGTATTCAGCAAAAGGCCCGAAATACGGCAAGAGTGCAGACTGTGGTAGCGATACAAAAAAGTATGCTGTTGTACCAAGCAGAATTTGGCAAAGACTCATTGTATCCAATATTATCGACAATCAACGCTGACGGCCAGTGTATTGGCGTAGACTACGACGATGTTGACCCTACCGCCGGCGTAAGTTGTAGGTATGCGGTGCCAGATACAGGCTCGCCAGCTTCAACACCGGTAAACCAACCATTGTATGACGCGCTTCGTACGAAATCGCAGTATAGAATGAATTATGCGCCAGTAGTGCAAAGCAATTTCTTAGGAAATAAAAGCATTACATCGTCTGCGCCGTTCATGACACTCGTTAAGTATAGTGATACCGGCTTAAGGTTTAGCTTAGATGGCGGCCCTCTGCAAGACTACTATATTTTATTGTCATACAGGCTGGAAGGTACTGATAAAAACTGTCAGCTTCCTGTTGTTCGGCTTGTGAGTCAAACGTCGACACAACGTAATTTCAGCTCTGGGTATCCCTACTCGGTAACTAACGGGGGTGCGACTGAATGTTGGATTTGGCTTGACTGGTAATGCTATCAGGGGTACCTGTTATACTTAAGAAAGAACAGTTTCGCTTTACGAACAATAACTTTATCGCTCCATGGGGGGTCATTATGAACACTGATACACTTTTACTCACGTTAAAAAACGACATTGAAGAATTTAATATTCCAAATTCTTTAAAACAAAGTACCGTCGTGTACTTTATGCGCGCTGCAAACTGCGCGCAGTGTAATCGCCACACACGCGACCTCGAAAAGCTTTTGCCAGAACTAGAAAAGCGCAATATGGGTGTTATTGTTGTTGTTCCTGAAAACGAAGCAGCGGTTGCTAAGGTGCGAGAACGCAACAACTTAACAGTACCTGTCATGTGGGGAAATGGTAACGCACACGCGCTAGCTGGCCTGGATAAGAAATTGCTTGGTATCATTCAACAAAGTGGAACTGTAGTTGTTGACCAAGCTGGCGTCGTTCTTTATAAGCGAATTGCAACTAACCCAGAAGAATCGTTTAAGGTGAAAGAGTTTGAAGACTACTTGGCGAGCGTTAATTTAGTACAATAGAAATATGAATTTAAAACCCTCGCTTTCAGCAATTCGTTCGATAGCAGCAGAATTTGCCCTTCGTTTATACTTTCCTGTCGCAATTATTTTCGTGTCACTTGCGGTTGTAGTATTAGTGCTCTCTATTTGGCTGGTAACTATTAATGTTTGGTGGGCAATCTTACTCGTTGTATTGTTGTTTATTGTCGTGCTCGTATCTGCACTACTGGTGGTTGGATTAGTTGTGATAAAAAGAGTAGCGCCATCTCAGTCGAAAAGCCAAAAGCAGCAAACGAAAAGTTTAGTTGATAAATTGCTGAGGGTTGCCGAAGTAACAGGTACGCCGAAGTTTATTTTGCTGTTTAATGTCATTAAAGATGTAGTAAGGCCAAGCGAAAGAGGGTATATTGCATCAATTAGTAGCGACACGGTTACTTTGAAGCGCGATTTCATTGCCTTGAAAGATTCCTTTAAGTAGTAATATGATACTATTCGTATATGAAGAGAAATGTAGTTAATGCAAAGCAAGCAATTATTATATTAAGTGCAGCGGTAGTGCTTGTAGCTATTGTTGTTGCGATTGCGGCAATTACTTCTCGTAATGATGCTCGAATTAATTCTTATCAAGAATGTGCAGATGCTGGCTATACTATTTCTCAATCTTTCCCAGAAACCTGTTCGGTTCCTGAGGGCAAAAGCTTCACCAACAACTAAAATGGTACGATAGGTACATATGAAAATTGGCGTATTCGATTCGGGTATCGGTGGTAAAGCTATTGCTGATAGGCTGCAGGCTGATTATCCCAATAGTGAAGTAATATATGTTGATGACCGCAAAAACGTCCCTTATGGTAGCCGTACACAGGACGACATCGTACGCCTTACTGACGCCGCTATTCAGCCACTTCTTGATGAAGCATGCGATGTTATTGTCATTGCCTGTAATACTGCTACTGCAGCCGCTATCGAGATTCTTAAAGATACGTATCCTGGCACGCCATTCATCGGCCTAGAGCCAATGGTGAAGCCTGCAGCGCTGCTTACGAAATCAGGTGTAATAGCAATTTGTGCCACACCTTTCACTCTGAAAAGCGGTCGCTACTCAAGCTTAAAAGAAAATTATGCTTCAGACGTTGTAGTGCTGGAACCAGATTGTAGCGAGTGGGCGAGTATGATTGAGACTAATCACACAGACACTCAAGAAATTGCTGAAGCCATTAATGCAGTATGCGTTGCTGGTGCGGATGTTATTGTGCTTGCTTGCACACATTACCATTGGATTAAAGAAGAAATTATTAAAATTGCCGACGGCCGAGCAAAAGTCATTGACCCGTCTGACGCAATTTCCCACCGGGTGGCCGATGTATTGGGTATTAACTAAGTCAAATTTCAGCTATATTTATTATAGTATCTAAAAAGGAACGCCATGGAACCACCGAAAAAACTCAGCCCTGTTATTGTTGCGCTCATTATTATTGTTCTCGTAGGTATCGCAACTGCCGCGGTAGTTATTGCCCAAAAACCAAAAGAAGAAGCCGCTATACCTGAAACTACCCAAGAAGATACGACAGCTGAAACTCCGGCTGCGACATCTTCAACTGAAGCTGTAAGTTACAAAGATGGAACGTATACCGAAAAGGGACGCTACGTTAGCCCCGGTGGCGCTGAATCGATTGACGTAACCGTTACAATCGCAAATGACATCATTACAGCAGCGACAGTAAAAGGAAACGCTAGCCGTGGTGAATCAAAAGAACACCAAGCCGATTTTATTGCTGGTTTCAAAAGCTCGGTTGTTGGAAAAGATATTGATGCCGTATCATTATCTCGCGTAGCTGGTTCGTCACTTACATCGAATGGTTTTAATGCCGCGCTTAAACTCATCAAGGCCGATGCTCAAGCATAATTATCCGTTTGAAGCATTCGGTACCCAGTGGGCTATTGAGACGAATAGCGAACTTGATTTTTCGTTAAAGCAAACTATCCAAAACCGTATTGATGCATTTGATAAGGCGTATTCACGGTTTCGTCCTGATTCACTGGTAACTAAAATTTCTAAAAACGCGGGTGAATATGTGTTTCCAGCTGAAGCTAAGGTCTTATTTGAGTTTTATAAAAACGTATATACACTGACTGCTGGAAAGGTAACGCCACTTATTGGTGATGTGATTTCTCGGGCAGGCTACGACGCACACTATTCACTTAAAGCGCAGCCACAAAAACCCGTAGAAGCATGGGACGACGTATTGAACTGGAACGGGCTTACCTTAACGACTACAAAGCCGGTTTTGCTCGATGTTGGTGCTGTAGGCAAGGGATATATGGTTGATATTATCGCAGCTATTTTAGACGAACAGTTGATAAGTGAATATGTCATTGATGCGAGTGGCGACTTACGGCATAAAGGCAGCAGTGAAAATGTTGTCGGGTTAGAGCACCCACTCGAACCAGGAAAAGTAATTGGTACAGTTGAGGTGTCTAACCGAAGTTTGTGCGCCTCAGCAAGTAACCGCCGTGCTTGGGGCGAGGGAATGCACCATATCTTTGACCCAGATGAATTGGTACCAACGAAAGAAATTGTTGCTACGTGGGTCATTGCCGACGAGGCGATGATAGCTGATGGCCTGGCAACTGCGTTATTTTTTGTTGATGCACATCGGTTAAGTGGTGCGTATGATTTTGAATATGTACGCATGTTTGCTGACGGTTCAGTACAGTACTCGCCGTATTTTAAAGGAAAGCTGTTTTAAGTTGGTATAATTATGAGAATGAATATTGGTGAACTGGTGAATAAGGCTGCAAACGTGTTTACGATGTACAAAGGAATTACCTTTGGCTTATTAGGTATATGGGCTGCTGCCTTAACGCTAGCATTCTTTGGAGTGATTGCGTACTCTCCGCTGGCGATTGTAGCGAGCCTGTTTGTGGCAGTATTGAGCGTCTACGGAACCAGCTATCTGTGCGGTAGGATTTTCGGTGTATTTGTCCACGCGGAATCTTCTATTATTACTGGGTTGATTTTAACGCTTATTATTACGCCAACGCTAGAAGTAGGCGGGTTGGTAGTATTGTTATTTGCAGGTATTATTGCCGGGGTTTCAAAGTTTATCGTCGTTCATAATGGCCGACATATTTTTAACCCAGCGGCCTTGGCAGCTTTTATTATTGCGGTAGCAGGCCTGGGTGGCGCAAGTTGGTGGGTGGCGACACCTGCGCTAACACCGATTGTTTTGGTTGTCGCTTTAATATCTTTATATAAATCACATCGCATGTCGGTGGCTGGGGTATTCCTGGCTGTTGCCGTTCCGATCCTCCTGGTTGTATTTGCGACCTACGGAACAAACTTCTTGGAAAGTGTCTATTTGTTACTGTCATGGCCGCTATTATTTGTTGCTGGTGTTATGCTCACCGAACCACTGACCTTGCCGCCACGCAAATGGCAAATGTACGTTGTTGCAGTTGTGGTTGGAATTTTATTTGCCATTCCTCTCGACCTTATTATTGTTGAGATGACACCGGCCCTCGCGATACTTATTGGTAACGTTGTTGCGACTATCTTTTTAGCCCGTGAACGTATTGGCTTAGTGTTTAAGAAGCGTCGACCGCTGACGCCAACCACTGATGAATATATCTTTATTCCAAACAAACCGTTAGGCTTTACTGCTGGCCAATATTTAGAAATTCAGTTACCGCATAAAAAAGCTGATTTTCGTGGCTACCGGCGTTCGTTCAGTATGACCTCCGTTCCTGGCAGCAAGGAAGTTGCACTCGGTATTAAGTTTTATCAGCCATCAAGTACGTTTAAGACGGCGCTAAAAGTTTTGCCAATTGGTGCAACAATTTCTGCAACTGGCTATTGGGGTGATTTCGTATTGCCAAAGAACCCTTTAACGCCAGTTCTCTATATTGCGGGTGGTATCGGTATTACCCCATTCATTAGTCAACTACAAGCAAACAAAAATTCAGAAGATGTCCGAAATACCGTACTTATGTATGCGGTGAATAACCCTGATGAGATTGCTTATAGAGATGTACTGCTACGCTCGGGTATTAAAGTTATCATTGTGACGCGAGAAAAATTAAAAGACCTTCCATATAACTGGAAACAAGTGAAATCATCTCGAATTACAAAAGAGATAATTGCGAAATCTGTTATAGATGTTGCGAAGCGTCACGCCTATGTTTCTGGGCCGACACCATTTGTAGGAACTGCCAAGCGTGCTTTGAAAGCGCTCAAAGCAAAGCGTATTGAAACCGATTACTTTGTCGGTTACTAAA
>Ga0247815_10001813_pt1 | contig 16182 bp, 24 predicted proteins | sample UWRJL194509B1_FD_181014 | JGI IMG/M metagenome (GOLD analysis project Ga0247815, IMG submission 181014) | Plant litter microbial communities from Arlington Agricultural Research Station in Wisconsin, United States - UWRJ-L194-509B-1 | ecosystem: Environmental > Terrestrial > Plant litter >...
GCCGCGAGCCAGATGATGACGTGCTCCCTGCCAATGCGAGAGTCACCTCTGCGGACATACTTGATAACATATTCGTCGCTCGTTCTTAGATACCTTGGCCGAGGCCAAATCCCGTCGCTCTACGCGTAATACTCAGCTGTAGCATCTTCAAGTTTGACATGGTTGACATTTTGTGATCATTCAAGCGCCGACCTGTCACTCGTTGTCCTTTCACTCTTTTGCGCGTCGTTTGCGCTGAGGCAGACGCGTCCGCTACGAAGCTGCATCCGACTGGATCCGTGGTCACGGGAGCGCGGATCGATGCCTTGGGTCTTCGCGTGCCGGCAGCTTGCGGCGCGGTCAATCGTGCTTTGCTGCTCCTTGCAACAGCCGTTGCGCACAACTTCCGCCCGCATACGCACCCCAGCTCTCATCAGTGCACGACGCGCGATGACTACTGCTACCAACACGTCTGACCGACTCGCGAAGCTGCGTGAGCTCATGCCTCAGCACCAGATCGGTGCTTTGGTTGTCCCCTCAGAAGATCAGCGTGTGTCTCTCTTGCAAAGCTCAACTTTGAATCTTAGCTCACCATTTGAGCAGACTCTTCTGAATATATCGCCGATTGCGACGAGCGCAGGGCGTACATTAGGTCCGCTTGGATCTGTTGTGAACCCTCTGGTACTCCTCCTCAACTTGTTCCTTGTCTTCAGCGGCTTCACTGGCTCTGCTGGATGCGCAGTTATTACACTCAAGGAGGCATTCCTGTTCACAGATGGGCGATACTATCTTCAGGCTAGCCAGCAACTCGACTCGTGAGTCTCTCAGAGCGGATAGGGGCTACATTACTCAATACGTTAACCTTGAAGCAACTGGACGCTCATGCGCGTGGGAGTCAAAGACGTCCCTACCTGGCAGGAATACCTCGCTAAGGTTATTTTCTTCTCAGCAGTACTTGTTGATTTTCAGCTAATACCACTCACTCGCTAACAGGATCTCAGCGATACAAGCATCGGTGTTGATGCGACCCTACTCTCTCTCGCGGATGCCGAGTCCCTTGAAAAGTCTCTCGTGCCCAAAAACAACAAGCTCGTCCCAATGACCCCTCAGACCAATCTCATCGATGCTGTTTGGGCTAAAGACAGCCCCCCTCGCCCTTCGCGCCCAAACAACCCTGTCATCGCACTCGACGTCAAGTTCGCCGGTCGCAGCTCAGCGGACAAGATTGCTGAATTGCGGGAGCATCTGAAAACCAAAGGATTTAGCGCACACGTGGTCACGGCACTGGATGAGGTGGCATGGTTGTTCAATCTACGCGGAAGCGACATTGCGTTTAATCCAGGCGAGTGGGATTGAAATTCACTCTGGAACGAATGGCGCTGAAGCAACCATACAGTATTCTTCGCGTATGCAGTGGTCACGCTGGAAGAGGTCATTTTGTTCGCGGACATCAAGGATTCTACCTGTTTGCCCGACGGCGTGACTCTACGGTCGTACGAGGCATTCTGGGATTATCTCACCACAGTCGGTAGCTCGGCCAACGTTACAAAGGAGAAGGTTGGCCACTTTTGTGTATAATTGATGCTTCTATTGACCCTCGAACAGCCCGTTCTCCTCAGCCCGAAGAGTAGCATCGCGGTGGCAAACTTCATCGGCAAGGTTTGCGCTACGTCTCGGACTTCCTGCTGTCGCTCACCTCTTGCTCAGGAGAAGTTCAAGAGCGAGCGACCTCCCATCACTGAGGCTAAGTCTATCAAGAACGATGCTGAGATCGCAGGCTTCCGCGCCTCCCACATCCGTGACGGCGCTGCCCTCGTCCGTGCTATCCAATTCATTACGACAAAACTCAACTCACCCGTATTTTCCAGGTCCGCTATTTCTCCTGGCTCGACACGCAACTGGCTGCTGGTGCCCGTATCACTGAGAGCGAAGGCGCAGACAAACTTGAGTACTTCCGCTCGCAGCTGGAGCTGTTCAAAGGCTTGAGCTTTACGACGATTTCGAGCACGGGCCCGAACGCGGCGATCATCCATTACTCGCCGCAGAAGGAGACATGTGCGGTCATCAAAAGGGACCAAATTTATCTATGCGATTCGGGAGGTGAGCTCGAAAGTAACGCTGGTCCCTGATTTAGAAGCTAAAGAACGTTACAGCGCAGTTCCTGGATGGCACGACGTGAGCTCTGCATGCCATTTTGGGTGGCACAACACTGACCGTTGAATCCGTCTGTAGAGATACAACTCGCACATGGGTAAGGGTGCTCTCAAGAAATTCTGTCCTGTTCTGACTGATTATCCTCAGCACTTTGGCGAGCCGACAGACGAAGAGCGCCGCGCCAACACGCGCGTGCTACAAGGTCACATTGCAATCGACACAGCTGTATTCCCCAATGGCACTACTGGGTACAAACTCGACCCGTTTGCGCGCCGGGCTCTTTGGGAAGACGGTTTGGACTACAGGCACGGCACTGGGCATGGGGTCGGCCACTTTTTGAATGTGCATGAGGGACCGCAGGGCATCAGCTTCCGCAAGAGTGAGTGAATAGAGACGTGCATAAAATCAATACTGATGTAATCACAGCGACTGACGATACTCCGTTGAAGGAGGGCATGACGGTGTCAAATGGTGAGCTTGGTTGCGTTTCGTTCTGGCGATGGTGACTGAACGTGACGTAGAGCCGGGCTACTACGCTGACGGCCGCTTCGGTATCCGCATTGAGGATATTGTGATTGTTCGCAAGGCTGAGACGAGGGAAAACTTTGGCGGCGTTGGCTTCCTCAAGTTTGAGCGCGTAACTATGGTATGCTCGTCCCCTCAGGCTGGCTTCGGCCAAGAAACTAAATCGTAGCACAGGTCCCCAAGCATCGCAAGCTCATCGATGTGTCATTGCTGAGCCATAGTGAGCGAGTATGGGTCGACGCGTATCACAAGGAGGTATGGGAGAAGGTTTCGCCGCTGTTGCAGAGCGAGGAAGACAAGGAGGCGTTGGCATGGTTGAAGCGCGAGACTGCTCCACTTTGAGTGAAACTGCCTCAATCTTGCGGTTGGAGTAGCGTGATTTGGTACCACAGGAAACAATTGGATGTGACACTGCTTGCATTGGAGTGCTCCCACGCGTAGCTGAGTTTGAACGCGCTTGTCTTTCGTCCCATCACGAGATCCACTTTCCCATTGTGCATCGCGGCACCCAACCCCGATGCGCTCTATTCTTTGCTCGCTATTATGTAGGCCTACGCTCCGAAGTTCGGGATGACTGATGCTGAGTATTTCGCCGACCGAGCCCAACAACTACGAGCATGCTGCTTCGCGCCCTGAACTTCCTTCTCACCGACGCATCATAGCCGCACGCTATGCGATCTACGGCCGCTCAGGCACGAGCAGTCAGCTGGCAATGTTCTTGCGCAAGCAATTGTCGTCCGAGTCTCCCACGCAACCGCTCCGAGGACCCACCCGCCCAGCTTCTGATCTATTCGGCATGTATTGAGGCGGCATGGCGGCCCGTCGCGTGGCTGCCATGTGACAGTAGCTTCTTAAGAGTTGCAACTCCCGTTGCGGTGTCCCTAATCCTACAAAACTTGCAGCCATGACCTGCTGAGGGTTTGCGCATTGCTATCCAACAAGCCCTATGATCACAACCCTCGTCCAAAGTAACCCTTGAACATTTCCGTCTGTGTGGGTTTCCTGCAATCATGCATCTGCCAGAAGTCGACCTCAAGAAGCATCTCGTAGGCCCGTCCGCGGTTTAGCCGCCAATGCCGGGCCCAGCTCACGCGCATGATCTCGTCGTTCGAGCGTCCGTGCGTAACATAAAGGCGACAGATATGCCGAGGCTTGTCGCGCAGCGCCCCGTTCACCTGCGGACGTCGACCACGACCAGATGCTGCCACGTCTCGCGCTTCTTGCGCAAGCCATCGCCCTCTTAGCCGGGCATGCTTCCGCCTTGGTGCTCCCAGTAGAGACGCCAAAGTGCCTCTCTTTTTCATCGGGAGCCTCTAGCGTTGCGCTCCAGGCCGGTCCACTCAAAGCGCAGATCCTAACCTCCGCGGAGGACTGGCCGGGTGTACACCGTGTCGTCAGCGACCTCTCTGCAGACTTCAAACGTACAACGGGGACGGCTTTAGCTGCAAAGAATGTCACGACTGCGACTGTAGGCCGCGCCGCTTCCGCCATCATTGTCGGTACGCTTGGCAAGTCTGCTCTCGTCGATGCTTTGGTCAAAGCAGGCAAGATCGATACCAGTGCCATCAACGGCAAATGGGAATCCTTTATTCTTAAGCATGTCTCTGCGCCGTTGCCTGGCATTACTGGTCAGTGTGTAGTCGTCTAAAGGGTTCTTGTCGCTCACCTCACCATCGTCCGCTGGCAGATGCCCTGGTCATCATCGGCTCGGACAAGCGGGGGACCATCTTCGGCACATATACGGTTAGCGAACAGCTGGGTGTGTCGCCATGGTACGTGGTGTTGAGAGCTCGACTTGCGGTCCTTAGTTGGCGGCATTTGGATGGTCCCAAAACTTACCTGAGTTGTCGCTTGCCGTTCACACAGGTACTACTGGACGGACACGCCGCCAGTGCAGCGCAAAACGGGAGTGTATATTCCCAAAGGCGCCGACTGCAGCGCGGGAGAGCCAACCGTGAAGTATCGTGGAATGTGCGTGCCCATGATTGCTATCAATGCGGTGACCTAACCCTACTCTCCTCTCAGCTTCATCAACGATGAACAGCCTAGTCTGAAGAACTGGGTAAATGAGAAGTTCAATGCTGGCACCAACTCTACCAACCTCCGCTCAAATTTCTACGTCTACATCTTCGAGGTTATTCTCCGCCTCAAGGCCAATTATCTCTGGCCGGCGATGTGGGGCGAGATGTTCGGCATCGACGATCCATTAAACCAGTTCACTGCGGACCTCTATGGTGTCGTGATGGGCACGTCGCACCAAGAGCCAATGATGCGGTCTTCGCCTAATGAGTGGAGCCGAGCGCAGCTTGGGGAGTGGAATTGGTGGCATAACAAGGACAACCTGACCGTGCGTGAACTTATTTCTCGCTGGCTTCTTTCTCGACTGACATGCATCGCCACCAGAAATATTTCACCGAAGGAGCCCAGCGCGCCGCGCCATTTGAGAATCTCATTACTGTTGGCATGCGTGGCAGCGGAGACCTACCTCTTGAGCCAGGGACGAACATCGAGTTGCTTGAGGACATTATCAAGACACAGCGGCAGATTCTGTCTAACGTCTTTAATACGTCCGATGCTAGCACGATACCCCAAGTCTGGTGTCTCTACAAGGAGGTCCTCAACTACTACAACCTCGGCCTTCGGGTGCCGGACGACGTCACCTTACTTTGGACGGGTGAGCAGACCAGCATCACCGCATCAGTGCTTGTTTACATTTCTCGGCAGACGACAACTGGCAACACATCATCCGCCTTCCTACCGCTGATGAACGGTCGCGCTCCGGCGGCGCTGGTATCTACTACCACGTGGACTGTACGTTCTCTCCTTTTTCGACTTTACCCGGTGCTGAATCGTCTTGCAGACGTCGGTGTGCGTACTTACTGGCATGTGAACTAGTGGTTTTTTTCCCGCTTAACTTCTTTCTATAGGATCCACGCAACTACAAGTGGATTAACAGCATCAACAAGTGAGTTTTCCTTGAAATTGCCTCAGTTTGCACAGAACCTCACCTGCTGCAGTGCACACACATATCAGCAGATGTCGTTAGCGGCGGAGTATAATGCAACACGCATCTGGATTCTCAACGTCGGTGACTTCAAGGCGAACGAGATTCCGGCAGAGTTTTTCCTCAGCATGGTGCGTCAACTCGGGCACATTCACTTGAGAACGGAGGCTAACGAATTCATAGGCTTACAACGCAACCGCTTTGTGCGTCTGCATTTATGTTCGTAGTAGGCATTCGCTTACTCTGCAGCAGCAAGCCGGATAACTTGAAAGACTACTATAAAAGCTGGGCCACTCGAGAGTTCCAGTCTCCGAAGCTCTCTAGCGACATTGCCGACCTCATCGCCGATTATGGTCAGCTCGCCGCAGTCCGCAAGAATGAGCTCGAAACTCCCACGATCTACTCATCCATCAATTACCGCGAGGCGGATACAATCACTGCTCGTTGGTCCGCACTTGCAGCCAAGGCGGAATCACTGGGCAAGCAGGTCCCGAGTGCGACCTACAATACGTTCTTCCAGGTACTTCAGCATCCGGTGGTCGCCTCCGCCAACCTCCGTGTAATGTACACTGCAGCCAAGCGGAATCAGGATCTGGCGAGCCAGGCCAGTGGCGGTGCCAATGCCTATGCTAAACTTGTGGAGACAGCATTCGATAAGGACTGGGAGTTGCGCGACAAGTACCACAAGATAAACGGCGGCAAATGGAAGTACGTCCTTCGCAACCCAATCGTCTTCTCCAGACTCACGTTGTATCAGCCACATGATGGACCAAACGCACGTAGGATACTACTACTGGCAGCAGCCGCTTGTGGACACGATGCCGCCCGTATGGAAGGTTAGAACCCAAGCTCCCGCTCTGCCGGGCGCGATGCGGATCACCATCGAGGGCATTCTCGGAGCATGGCCAGGTGCGTTTGCCTTCGACGTGCTCCTGTGTACCGCCTGAGTAACTTTCCCCAGGCGACAATGTTAACAACTGCGCCATCGGATACAATTGCCCCCCACCGACTCTGCCAACCATCAGTCCGTACGGTCCTTCATCACGCTACATTGATGTTTCACCCAGCGGGCCGACTGCATTCACCTACGCCGCGACGTCTGCCGCAGCATGGGTTGTCCTCAAGAATGCCAAGGGCACCGTACAACCGACGGATAGCGTCAAGCGCATCGAGGTCTCTGTTGACTGGTCGAAGTTCCCGAGTGCGACTGGCGTGCAGGGAGCGCAGGTTGTCATCAGCTCGAACTTGGGCGGCGTGTCCGTCACGGTGAACGTGAACGCTCTGCGCACAGCCGCACCGGCCGGGTTCAAGGGTCACGTTGAAGGCGACGGCGTTGTGGTGCGCATGCCAACTTTTGTTTTGCGTCTCAAATGGGTCTGACGCGGTAACAGTCTATTGAGGCAGAGCACTGGACTCGTGCTACCTCAGCGCAAGGTGTATCATTCACAGTCCTCCCAAATTTCGGAACCCGTGCCGCCTCGGCCATCACAGGTGTCCCAGGACTTGCACCAACCTTCACCATTGGCAGCGGGGTGAGTTTGTTGCCTCACTGAACTTCTGTCAGCGTAGAGCGCATTACGCTAACATCACTTCCTCAGCCAACCGTCGAGTACGACTTCTACACATTCAACAGCAAGACTGGCAACGCAACACAGTACACTGTCAGCACGTACCTGTACCCGTCGTTCAATGCGCTGCCTGCTCCACAAACATTTGGCATCTCGCTAGACGGCGGGGCCGTGCAATCAATCGCACCTATTCCTGCCATCGCCACAGGCCAGTACAACCCGCCGGACTGGAACAAGGTCACCGGGGACAGCATCCGCATCGTGCAGACAAATTATACAAACGTCGCGCCGGGCAAGCACACGCTCAAGATCAGCCTCATGTCGCCGAACCTTGTTTTCGAGAAGTTTGTACGTGCCCGTCTACACCATCCGTGCTTCTGTAACTTACTAATGGCGTTGGGTTGCAGGTCATTGATATCGGAGGATTAGTTCCGAGTTACCTCGGACCGCCAGAGAGCTCGAGGTTGTGAGGAAGCCCGCACTATCAACGTACAGTCTGGGGCAGTGGGGGGGGGGAAGCTTTGGAACGCACGGGCTTGTGAGTTCTATACGGCACCTCGGAATATACGAGGGTGGTGCAGCATACGTGAGGGATGACGGCCAAATCGGAGATTGCTTCTACCTACGACCATGCACCTAGTCCGCTCCAGAGCGACTGGATTCACTCGTCCCAATTGTTTGAGGTTTGACGAGCCGGCACTCGTCGGCCATCACGTGACCCCTACCGGCAAGTCGCAAAGATCCTTGAACCCTCCTTGGCATCTTGCATCTTGCATTCCGCGTTCCTTTACAAGACGATGACCTGCGCAACGCCTGCCTCTTGTGGGACTAGCGCGATGACTGGGATATATATGTCAGCTCGGTGATCGGCGTGAATCATGGCTCTCGGAATAGCAGGCCGGGACAGGGGAACGTTCTTGGTCTCTTGCCTCTTCGTGGGCTCGCGCGAGCAGCGCTCTTCGTCTCATGGGCTTACTATCTCTCGCTGTTCCGGCCGCGCTCATAGCTTCAAGCCGCGATGCTTCACGCGAGAGAGACACGGACATTGAGCGTGGAGCCGACGATGACACTGAGGACGACCGCCCTGCTTTGGCCACTCGCACTCAGCCCTTTGGCAGCGCGCGCGGCGCACCCACACTCGAGGATTTTCTTCGAAGTGCTCACAAGGGCCGTAGCCAGAACCATGGCCTTTTTGGTCGAATGTGGACAGGTCTCAAGCGTTCCATATTTGCGCCAGAACCTCCCGAGAAGGATATGGTGCCCGATTACCGTCTTCTGCCAATTTTGAGTGGCATCGTTGTCCCCTTCAGTATCCTGCTCGAGGTCCCGGGTCTCTTGGAGCGCTGGTACATTCGCACATCTGGAGGCCACACCGTTGAGGTCCGCAACAACCCTATGATTCTCACCGTCGGCATGGGCATTTCAATGGCCTGCGGCGTGCTGGCAAATGTGTTTCTGTTAATGCGGTTTCTGGAGAAGCGGCCGAGGTCAGCGACGCTGGCAGCTATTGTTGCGCTCACACTGCACGGTGCGTCACTGGTCTCTCTCCACGCTCCGCATATTAATGCTTGGACGCTCGTGCAGACATAATCAATATCATTACGGTCACAGTCTTTGGCGTCGTTCACCGCGTCGACGATGGCTTCACGTACGGCGAGGTATGTTTGTGACGAGATGGAGTGGAACTGCACGCTGAATTGGCTCAGTCCTTCTGGATCACAGTTTGCTCAACGATTGCATCCACGTTCGTCAATATCACACTCATATACGACTTTCACACGACTACCGACTTTGCAACGAAGGGTACGGTGCCTGCCTAGCTCCATTGAAGCATTTCACTGAGCTCAAAATAGGCAGCGGTCTCACCCGCAAACAGCGCTCACTCGTCATTGTCATCATGATCTTCCTGGTATGTCATTGTTGCTCCAGGTGCGCGCAGCTGACTTGTCTGCCCATAGGTCTATGTCGCGTTTGGCGCAAGTATAAACCATGCCATAAACGACCTGAATTTTGTCAACTCGCTATACTTTACCATAGTGTCGGTCACGACTATCGGTGCGCATTGCAGTTAGTATCCAGTGATTTCAGTGCTAAATTTATGAGCAGGATATGGTACGTATACCATTAGTCGCAGCGAGCCTCACTGCACTAACTTGCGCGTCAATTCTCAGGCGACATTGTGCCTACAACCACCGGCGCCCGTATCTTCAATGTCTGTGCTCATCGCGCGGATCTGATTAACTCGTTAAATTCATGTCTCAGGCATTTTATATCGTTGGTGGTATCCTCAATCTATCCCTCGTCCTAGTCATTGCCCGCGAGACAATCGTCGAAGTCTTCGAACAAGGCTTCCGACGTCGCAAACACGCACTCGCCGAGCGCCGCAAACAGCACCGCCGTCATCGCTTTGAACAAGTTGCCCGTCGCCAGGCGATCGAACGACAACTCGAGAATGCCGGGTTCCCGGTGTATGTTGAGAAACGGAGCAAGCTGTGAGTGTTCTGCCTGTGCACTCACGAGCGCCGAGCTGCTGTTGATGCCATTGAACAGTACGGGTAAAAAGGTGACGAAGCTCAACGAGAAGGTCCTCACGAAGGAACAGATGTGCGACGCGATTGAAGAGGCGCAGCATGTTACAGAGAAAATTGACGCGCAACTTCCACCAAACGACCCGCATCGTTCCGCCCTCGGGCTCAGTACTCCAGGGAGCCCAGGCACCCCCGCGCTGGATGCAAAATTGGTGGCAGGTCCGTCTGAGTCCACGCAGCAGCAGACTGTCGAGACAACAGGGACGAGTTCGGTGGATGGCGCGACGGGTTTTGTGCAAGCACTACAACAGGAACTCGGAACCGCGAAGGCATCGTGGGAGGCGCAGGAAGAGTCGTACCGGCAATTCCAAGCACAGATTGAGCAAGAGGAGAGCAAAGATCGCACCGCCAAAGTGAGGGTCATATCCGTTGTAGTACACAAGTCTATTGACCTTGGATCAGCTCGTCGTCGCATGGTCGATCTTTCTTACATTTTGGCTCGTCGGAGCGGCGATTTTCAGCGAGACGGAGGGCTGGACCTATGGTATAGGTCTGTGGTGGAGCTTTGTTACGTTCAGCACGATAGGTACGCTGTCCAAGCTGCTTGCCTGTTATCGGTATTGACTTATGCTCAGGCTTTGGTAAGTCGGCCCATTTATTCAGATGCTAGCCATGCTGACATTGCGAAGGCGACTTTTCTCCAACATCGCCTGCCGGACGCGTGAGCATGAGTTTCATTGCATTCGTTCGGCAGCTTGCTCATCCATTGCGTAGGCCGTTTTTGCCGCATGGGCACTCTTCGGCGTTGCTGCGATGACTGTTCTCATCTCTGTTCTAGGTGAGACCTATGCCAACCGATACCACAGCCTCGTACGCGACCAAGCCTTCGAGCGAGCTATGCAAAACATCCGTGACCAGAACGCGCCAAATGCCAACCCCACCGGCCCTGCAGCCTCCATCGAATCTCTCCACGAAGACGGTGATAAGCTGCCAAAGTCACTCGCAGCCATTCACGATACCCTTGGTCAGATATCGACAGACATGATCACCTGTGCGCGCCGTCTACACGAAGATTTGCATTTCCTCAGCACGGCATCGGCGCCGGACGCGGTCATACCGCCGGACAGGCTCGAAGCAATGCTGCGGGATGTGGAGGAGCTAAATGTGCGGGATGGGAAGCTGAAGGAAGTGCTGATGCAGGATACAGCGGCGAAGAAGGTACGTTGTAAACCCGAGGTGTCGCTGTCGCAGGAAAATGGAACTGAGCACCAGTAACAGACGTTGTTTATGCTTGGCTACGAAAGTAAGTGGGCTTTGCATTGCGTTCATGCTGCCTTACTGAAAAATGTTGTATAGACCGTCTGCGCAAGCTCATTGACCAAGCGGAGCTGTTGGCGGTCCAGCTTGCGCACAAGACCGACGAGATTCGCGAGACGGACGAACTACTGCAACGCTACGGCGAACTGCGTAACCTCTTTTCAAGCGATCTCAATGTGTCACATTCAGATCCCGGTCAGCAGTTGACGCGACGTACTCCGTTTACTCGCGGGGATAACGACGATGAGGAGTCCGACCCAAATCTGCTGGAAGCGGAACCGACAGCGCGGACGAGTGCACTCCGCGCGTCTGTCTCGCGATCCATCTCGCGCTCGCGCTCACGGGCGAGCTAACCATCGCTGTTGCTGTTTCACCTCTGGGGTTTTTCGCGGTCTGGCGCCGCCAAGCCCTTCGCCACTCACTGTCAAACATATAGTTCCGCAAGCCATGACAGCCGTTGATCATGCTATTTCCACCTAGCGTCGCGCTACTGCCGCAGTCCAATCTCCGTCAGCACAACTTTGACCACCTACCCTCTCCTCACCGTTCCTGCCGCTCTTTCGTCGTCTTTGTCGCCGCACTCGTTTCACGCCATTTGTACAACCTCATCCTCATCCATATCGCTTTGTCCACTCGCTTCCATGGTAGTATTCAGCCTCCCGAGCAGGTTGCTGCAGCGCCGCACTTTCTCTTCGTCGCAGGGCCGTGTGATCGCCCTGAGTGCAATCCTCATTGCGTGTTTCCTCGCCACCTCGCTTGTCTTATACATCTCTACCCAGCCATCCCATGAGCCTGTTCTCCACCGCCATCCACATCACCACCCACATGGACATCATCGCCAACATTTCCCGGACCTTGATCAGGAGCGCGAGTTTGAAAGACGCGCACGAAACAGCTACACGTTCTCGCAGCACCCTGGTGAGGAACTCGGCGCGCTTGTGCTATTCTTGAGCAAGTCAAACGGCAAGAACGTGCTGCCGGCCAATATAGATACACATGCATACCTTGACCCGGAGCTTGTGTTTGCCGGCGTCGTAGACGCGAAACGGCCGGGCGTAGAAATGATGGTAGAACATCTTGTCCAGGAGACGTGGGCACGGTATCCAGTCGTACTGTTTATCGAGGTATGTTTGGTAGAACGTGTTGACGGGGAGCTCACGCGAATTGCATTCACAGTCCAATTCTCCGTCTTCGCAAGAGGTCAAGGCGATGTTTGAACGCCTCACGCTTGATGTACCACCGCTCTTTATTGACCTTGGTCAGCGATGTGAGTTCCTGTGGCCTCTCCGCGCATCTATTTGAGATAGCTGACGGTCGCCTGGAATTAATCCCTGCAGCCGACGCCCAAGTTCTGCGCCCCGTGCTGCAACGACTGACGTGGGGTCGCACGATGCCAGTTGCCTTGATCGGAGGACACGCACACGGGTTAGACCAGCTGCGTGAGGACGAAGTGCAGGGTTCGCTTGGAAAGCGAATTAGTGCAGCGACTGGCAAGTCTACGGATTGACGCCGGACCAGTCCCAGCAATTCTCACAGCCCAGTCCCTATCCCATATCCTACACTATTATCGAAGCAAATCGACCCTCGTCCTTGTTTCCATCACACCGCTGATCCAAGTTCGCACCCAATGTTGCTACAAGTACACTTGGATTGGCAAGGCGGATGGGCAAGAGAATGACAGTGGCGAGAGCACAGCAACAGATGCGGCACTTGTGCTTTTCTAAGCAACACTCAACATTGAGTGGATGGTGTGGAGGAGACGATAGACGAGGCACAGTAGAAGGTGGATGGGCAGCGACAAGGCGCGGCCTGGTCAGTCGTCACGAGTCAACTATTACAAAAGAAAGAGCGAATGATGTGAAATGGCAAGTAAACTGGAAGAACACGACATCGACTATAACTGTTGTGGAGAATTGGTTGGAGAATTGATTCGTTCAATTGTCCGAAGCGAACTGAGGCATCAGGCGCTACCCGACGGCTCCGGTGCAGCGCGCGGCCGCTCGAACGCGTCGGCCCGTTGTTGCTGCGCAGGTTGAGGGCGCCCAATTGTCAGCGCACGGAGTTGCGGCCGCCGCGATGAGGGCGACCCGGATCGCATGTCCTCGCGCGAAGCGAGGCGCGTCATCGTCGGTGAATTCGCACCCAACGCGCGCAGCTCGTCAATGGGCACGAGCCGCGCACGGTCACGCTCCTCTTGCGAGATCTTGCGCGTGTGAAGAACCGGCGCCGGTGCCGGCGCTGGTGCGCGTGCAAAAGCAGCGGCAGGTGGAACCTGAATTGGCGATGCCACGCTGGTGGTAGACGACGAGTCGTCGCGCAAAGGTGCGGGGCCGCGCAGCATCGCTGCCGGTGGGTTCGCCGTCCGCGTTGGAGACCCGCGACCCAGAGGGCTCGGGGGTAGAGCCGACCTGTCTTGTGTCGGAGCCATCAGGAACTTAGGGCTCGCCAGGGTTGCACGATTCTGTAGCGCACTCATGTCGACGATAACGGCGCTGTTGGGTGTACCAGGCTCGCTGTCGATGCCGATAGGACGTGGCGCCGTTAGATCACCAATGAAGCTCGTCACATCAAGTTGTGTGGCACGTCCAGTCGCAAAGGCGTCGACGCTGGGCCTCCCTCCGCCGTTCGCGTAGTACTCGGCAACGAGTGACTCCTCGCTGGCGGTAGTCTCTGGATATCCGCTATACACACGCGGTGGCGGCACGAGATCGAATTGTGCGTCAAGCTCGGCCGTGCGCTCGAAGCCGAAGCCTTCACTTGGCGGTGCCGGGAATGTGGACAGGCTGAATTCGCTCGTGTAGGACGAGGAGGGCACCACTTGGTCGATCTGCAGTCGATCCTGCAGCAGCGACTTGCGCATGTCAGCGGAATAGAACGAATCAAGTCGAGCGAGGGAGTTGGCAAGTTCGGTCTGTCGGACGCGCAGGGCCTCTGCACTGGAGCTTGGCGTGGCCTCCACGCTGTCTCCACTTTCATGCGACACTGCTGCGCCAACGGAGCCTGGCCCGGGTGACGGCGACGGCAGCCCAAGTCCCCGAATGATGCCTTCCAGCCCGTACACAGGACTGTCGGTCATGCTGCGGCGACGGTAAGGTGCCAACAGGCTTTCCTCGCTACTCGATTGGCGTGTCGCGACGGCATTGGGCCGTGTGAGAATGATGCTTGCCCCGATGCTCGAGCGGCGTGAACCACGCTTTGGATCGGTCCAGACCGGCAGTGACATTGGCGACGCTGGGACGGTGTTCGATTCGGGACGTGCTGGTCTAGCAAAGTTTGCCGCCTCCTCAGTCGTCGTGGGAGTGGTGACGGCGTTGGTAACAGACGTGTAGACAGGATCGCGCCAACCTGCTGTGACAGTTGGTCCGGGATACCCGGGTGACGACGAAGGATCCATCCCAGCGGTACCAGGAGCGAGAGTGTTCTTCTCGTCCACCATGACAAATTGGCCTTCAAGATCCCGCGTCTCCGGCCTCCAAAGTCGTTTTGAGTCGGCCTCCTGCTCGTTACGTGAAGGACCAGGACGTGCAGACATGCGATTGTTGAACCACTGGCTCATGCGCTCGACTGTTGGCAGGCGAGGAAGGACCGGCCGGTCCGACTCGCTGCGGAAAACGGACATGCTGTTGCGGACGGCAATGGCCATGAAAGACGAGTTGCGGCGATCGGAGAGGCTGGGCCGTGGACGCTCCTCTGCGTCTACGAGGGCATGAGCTGCCGCAGCATCGACACACTGGACCAGGACGACAAGGACAACGATGTACATCTGAATGGCGATAATAAAGCGACCAAGCATGGTGTCAGAGAAGTCCCCTGCAGAGTCTGTCAGCGTGTGAACCGGGCAGGTCGGAGGAGACACAACACACAAATGAAGAAGTCCGTGATGACGACGCCCATACCCATTATGATGGCGAACATGATAGGAACGGAACGGCGAATATACCAGACTGGAGGGCTCGAGAACCAATGACGAGCAATCATGAGCATGAATGCGGCGTTAAGGACGACCTGGATGATGTTGTCGGTCATGTAGATGGGTCTCTGCCTGACGCCGGACGGTGCAATCCGCCAAACGACCTGCAGGACTGTCACAGCAATTGCGCCTGCGATGAGCACACCCTCGACCAGCATGCGTATTGCGCTCCAACGAGCCGGAACAGGTGGTGGTATTGGAGGTCGTGAAGCGTAATCCCAGAAGTAAAGAAAGCGAGCGCCGTGGCTGAAGGCGACGCAAACCTCGCGCGCGATGAACAGGCCGCTGACCATATTCATCTGCGTGCTGTTGACCTCGTATAGAATCCGGAAGAGGTCAATAGTCACGGCCACGAACGCGAGGACGATGGAAATGAGAATGAAGATGCCCGGTCTGCGCGTAATCAGAGTCCATTCGCGGTCAGACTGGTCGCTTCTCTATGCGTACCTGACCATCCCGCGGCAGACAAACATGATAGTGGCCACGGCGAAACCCAGAACACCGACGGCAAAGAAAGGTATGTTGGTGAGCAATGACTGGACTGCAACGTTATCGCTCAGCGACAACAGGCTGGTGTTGAGACAGTTTACAGCAGTCGCACTGTACAGCGCGGCTGCTGGACCGGCCACCATCGCGGACAGCGGCGACGCGACGCGCAGGTCGGCAACCTGTGCAGCGCCTGGCGATGGGGGCTGGAAGCACTGCGCTGGCAGGTGCAGGCAGAACCGACGAGAAAGAAGACAAGGATGATGCCGGCGCGCAAGCGACCGCAGGTTGTCAGGAACGACAACGGCGTCTCGTGGCAACGGCGATCCGAAGGCGTTACTTTGGTTCTGACCACGATTCGGCCTAACTGGAAACAGAATATGGGGGAAAGACTTGCGTCGATGGAGAGTTAGGGGTCGAGGTTGGGTAGGATTTTGGGGTTCGCCTGTAGGGTACGTTTGCCGGTGCGAGGAAGAATGACGCAGTAAAAGACAACCATTGCGCGTCAACGTTGTCACCACAGACTGCACCTGCGACTCAGGACGACTATTGGGCGACAGAGCAATCGTGGATAGCGAGGCGGTCCCGTATGGCACCTAGGCACTGGGACCTGATGATCTCAGAGCGACGAGAAAAAAACCGCTCGACCTT
>Ga0247815_10001814_pt1 | contig 16170 bp, 16 predicted proteins | sample UWRJL194509B1_FD_181014 | JGI IMG/M metagenome (GOLD analysis project Ga0247815, IMG submission 181014) | Plant litter microbial communities from Arlington Agricultural Research Station in Wisconsin, United States - UWRJ-L194-509B-1 | ecosystem: Environmental > Terrestrial > Plant litter >...
CTCTGTGTTCCGCTCAAAAGTGACACGACTTGGCTGGAATGCACCAGTCAGGACAATCCCTGCGGCTACCTTGGTACTTTTACAGACGACAGAACGGTACTGGCCTGCACACCAAAGGGTGGAAAATTATTGCACACACCTGTTTTAAAGACTACGGACAATTCATTACAGCGCAAGGCAATACTTACGCTGGATGCCACAGGCGATCTGACCGGCAATCTTCAAACCATACTCAAAGGTTCCCAATACGACAATTACATCAGCCTTATCAATGAGCCTTATGCTGAGCAACTTAAACTCCTGAAGAAGGAATATGATATTGATAACATCAATTTCAAGAACTTTAAACTAACCCAAAAGAAGGATGGCGATCCAACTACGACTGAAAAGCTGGAACTGACCATTCCCAGCTATGCACCTAAAACGGACAGCAGGGTGTATTTGATTCCCAACCTCTTTAACAAGAGCTCGATCATTCCTGAAGTTCGGACCAGAACATTGCCAGTCTACATCAACAGGGGCTTTACAGACGAAGACGAGGTCGTCTATAACATTCCTGAAAAATACACTTTAGAGGTAAAACTGGAAGATAAGGTAATTACTTCTCCATTTGGCAGTTATCGCGTGAGCATCAAACAACTGGGCCCGCAGTTGGTTTATTCCAGAAAAATGGTGTTGAACAATGGTAATTATCCAGCAGATAGTTATGAAGCACTGGTAGCGTTTTTCAACAACATCAGCAGTTACGACCACACAAAAATTGTCCTGAAGACAAACTAGCTGGCTAACTCAGGAAAATCAATCCCAACCCGATGCCAATGATCATGATCAGGTACATGAGGATTTCAGTGCTGGCAAACTGCTTGTATTTTGACCAGAAGGAATCTTGTTGAGGCTTCATAATTGTTAGTTTTTAAAAGAACCTGCTTTGACCAGTGCTTTTTGATAAGCTGGCAGACTAAGGTCATCTACGATGACGCCTCTGGTGGTCGATGCATGCACAAAATAATGATTGTTCAGGAAAACACCCACATGATCCACCGGGCCACCGTCAAAGGAGAAGAAGATCAAATCCCCTTCTTTCAATTGATCTATGTCTTTCTCCCTAATGGTTTCAGCCTGATCTCTTGATCTGCGCGGCAGGGTATTGCCATAAATGTTTTGTTGCAGCATCAGCGCAAAACCAGAACAATCGATTCCCGATTTATCCAGTCCGCCCAGACGATATTTCACCCCGGTCCAGTCCGTGATAAACGTATAGAGTTTTTTGCTTTTCAAATGGGACATCGCATCAGCTATTTTAGCGGCGTTGGCCGTACCTGGTTTTACTGTAGTCCGCCTGGAACTACAGGATGAAGCGAACAGGGCCAATGAAAGCAGCAGACAGGCAAAATACTTTTGATAAGTGTTCCAAGTCATAGGTCTATTGTTTAATGATCCTTTGGATCTCATCCAGTTTCAGAAGCGCCTCTACCGGGGTCAGGACATTGACATCCAGGTTATTGATCGAATCCCTGATTTTAACCAATACCGGGTCTTCTACAGCAAACATCTGAAGCTGGTAGGCCTGATTTTGTACTTTTTTAATGCTATCCTTGATGCTCTGCCCCTCAGTACGGTCTATTTCCAACTTCTTTAAGATCTCGTTGGCCCGGTTGATCAGCTTGGCCGGCATCCCGGCCATTTTGGCTACATGGATACCAAAACTGTGTTCGCTTCCGCCAGGGATTAGCTTGCGCAGAAAAATCACCTTGTTTCCGACTTCCTTGATCGAGACATTGAAGTTCTTGATCCGGCCCATGGTATTGGCCAGCTCATTGAGTTCATGGTAGTGCGTGGCAAACAATGTTTTTGGTCTTGCTGTAGGATGCGTATGCAGAAACTCGGCAATCGCCCAGGCAATAGAAATACCATCATAGGTGCTGGTACCCCTGCCAATCTCATCCAGCAGGATCAGACTATGATCTGAAATGTTATTGAGGATACTGGCCGTTTCATTCATTTCTACCATAAAGGTACTTTCTCCGGACGACAGGTTGTCTGATGCCCCTACCCTGGTAAAGATCTTATCCACCAATCCGATATTGGCTGCCTTTGCAGGCACAAAACAACCCATTTGCGCCATCAGTACAATCAGTCCGGTCTGCCTTAATATGGCCGATTTACCCGACATATTGGGTCCGGTTATAATAATGATCTGCTGGCTTTCATTATCCAGAAACACGTCATTGGTAATGTACTCCTCCCCTACAGGCAGGCGCTTTTCGATCACCGGGTGACGGCCACCCTTGATGTCCAGCCCCTTACCTTTATTAACCACCGGTTTGACGTAATGGTTGTTGATCGCCAGTTGGGCAAAACACAGCAATACATCCAATTGCGCAATTAAAAAGGCATTCAGCTGGATCTGTTTGATATAAGCAGAAACCTGGTACATCAGGTCGTTATAAAGGCGGATTTCAATCTGCTGGATCTTTTCTTCTGCGCCCAGGATTTGCTCCTCGTATTCCTTCAGTTCAGGTGTAATGTAACGCTCGGCATTGACCAGGGTTTGCTTCCTGATCCATTCCGTTGGCACCTTGTCTTTATGGGTATGCGTTACTTCCAGGTAATAACCAAAAACGTTATTAAAAGCCACTTTCAGAGATGGGATACCGGTAATGGCGGCCTCTCTTTTTTGGATCTCTACCAGATAATCTTTACCACCAAAGGCGATCTTCCGCAACCGGTCCAGGTCCTCATCAATACCATCGGCAATCACGTTACCTTTAATCAGCAAGGCAGGCGGGTCTTGTTGCAACTCGCGCTCCAGTTTCTCCCGGATGGTCAGACAAGGGTTTAGCTGATCTGCCAGGATAGACAAAAAGGGATTTTTAGATTCTTCAGCCAGTTTCTTTACAGATTCTATATGGTATAAGGATTTTTTAAGCTGGCACAACTCTCGCGGGCCGACTTTCTGAAGTCCTACTTTCGAAATCAATCGTTCCAGATCTCCAATCTGCTTGATATGGCTTAAAAAATCCTGTAGCAGACTTTCTTTCTTCACCAGGAAATCCACCATACCCAGGCGTTCCTCAATAGGTTTTAGCTCCTTCAATGGCATGATGATCCATTTGTGCAAAAGCCTTGCGCCCATCGGAGTAGAGGTCTGGTCGAGCACTTCAAAGAGGGTAACGGCATTGTCATTGGCCGTGCTCACCAACTCCAGGTTACGGATCGTAAAACGGTCCAGCCAGACAAATTTATCCTGCTCCAGGCGGGAAATGGATGAAATGTGCTTTAAATTGCGGTGTTCTGTCTCATTCAGGTAATGGAGGACCACACCCGCAGCAATGATACCCGTCTGCAGTTTGTCTACACCAAAGCCTTTCAGTGAACTGACCTCAAAATGTTTGGTCAATATCTCGTTGGCATAATCTGAAGTGAAAGCCCAGTCGTCCAGGTTATAGGTATAAAACCGGTCGCCAAAGAGCTCCATGAATTCCTTCCTCCTGCTCTTTTGGAAAACGACTTCATTGGGCTTGAAGCCCTGTAATAGTTTGTCAATATATTCGGCATCGCCCTGCGCCACCAGAAACTCGCCGGTAGAGATGTCTGCAAAGGATACACCCAGCATGTTTTTATCGAAATAAACCGCAGCCAAATAGTTGTTTGATTTCTGGCTCAGGATGTTGTCGCTATAGGCCACACCCGGAGTCACCAGTTCAGTTACCCCTCTTTTTACGATGGTCTTGGTTGCTTTCGGGTCTTCAAGCTGGTCGCATATCGCTACGCGCTGCCCTGCCCTGACCAGTTTCGACAGGTAATTGTCCAGCGAATGGTGAGGGAAACCTGCCAGTTCCAACGCACCGCCATTTGGGCCGGTACCTCTCCTGGTGAGTACAATACCCAATATCTGCGCGGTCTTTATGGCATCCTCTCCAAAAGTCTCATAAAAATCTCCTACCCTGAATAATAACAATGCACCCGGATACTTTGCTTTAATCGCATTGTATTGCTGCATCAAGGGAGTTTCTTTGGTATTGTCTTTAGCCAAAATGATTCAGTTTACAAAATCATAAAGATAGCACTTGACCTGAAGGCTTTATGATTTGTTGAAAATTTAAAAATTGTGAATAGGTTTACCGGAGAACAGTGCTAAACACTAATTTTGTCAATATAAGACAGGAAAAGTGCGAGTGCTTCCCGTTTCTTGTCCGTCAGTTCAAAATCCAGTTTATGCATCAGGTAGTCTTCCAGGTCAAAGTCAGGACTTTGCGGCAATTCCCGAATCAGCGTAGCCCGATGGGCCAAACCTAAGGCAAGGGCTTCATTGAATTCTTTTATAAAATCCGCTGGGATCACCTTATTGGCCACCCATGCTGCGTAGACAAAAGGCAAACCGGTAAAGTCCATCCACTCCTGCCCCAAATCATACGCGTGTGCATACAAATCCTTTTTACCAAAAGTCCGGTCGCCGATCAACACAATAGCGTCCGTTTCCGCCTCAGCATTGGTGCTAAATACCACCTCTTGCTTCCAGTAAAATTGAAGCAGGACTTTCGCCAGGTTGTTGGAAGTACGGGAATGACTGTCCAGTCTCACCGTTTTGATTTCTGACACAGGGACGCTGCTGAAAAGAAAGACGGAGTTGACCGCCCCTACCGAGCCAATGCAATAATCAGCTACGATATTTGCGTTCGGCACATCAGGAATTGCGGCTACAGGAATGAGACCGATATCGACCTGTCCGTCAATTAGTTTTGCAGCACAGTCAGCCGGAATATCTAAACTTAGCACAATCTTAGCTGCGACTGCAGAATGTTCAATGCCGTATATGAAAGGTTTGGTATTGGTATAAGAAACCGCAGAGATTTTAATCTTATTCAAAAGGAATTATTTTAAATGGTCGGTATTGTTGAAGTCTGTAATGACAAACTGATCACCTGTTAGCTCGACTTTGTACAAGGTGGTGTTCTGGTGTGGGAAATCACCCATTTCAGAAAGGGGCTTGTTCATCAGCAGGCACAACAACAAGCGCATGGCACGACCATGCATGCAGACTAAGATCAACTTTTCTTCAGGCCTTGAGGTGATGACAGCCATGGCTTCTTTCTGACGGATCTGTACCATATTCGGACTTTCACCACCTTCAAAAAGAGCATCATAATCTCCACCCTGCCATTTCTCCATAATGCTTTTAAAAGCAGCCAGCGCTTCTTCACTGTTTGGTTTTCCTTCCCATTCACCCCAGGCCAATTCATCCAGACCAGGCAATTGTTCCCATGGAATTCCGGCATCAATAAATCCTTTCACGGTCTGGTGTGTCCGCACCAGGTTGGATGTATATACTTTTTGGAAAGGAACATCTTTGTACCGGGCATAAAAAGCAGCAGCCTGAGCCCTGCCGGTGTCATTCAAATCGGTATTGACACCTCTTCCCTGTACGATTCCAAGTCTGTTTAACTCTGTTTCACCATGTCTGATGATATATATTTCTTTGTCCATTAATTGATTACTGGCAGTTTATAAAACTGCGGTTTCAGTTCACTTTCGAAAACAACATCCGTGTAATCGGTGACTACATTGTATAAAGTATCCCGTTCTAATGGTTTGCGTTTTACCTGTTTGATCAGGTTGACCAGATCCTGTGTACTCATCGCAGGATTTTGTTCCTCAGCTCCCGCCATAGAATAGATCTTGGTGGTATCGTCCAGTGTACCATCAATATCATCCACCCCAAAATTAAGGGAAAGTTGTGCAGTTTGCCGGCTGATCATTGCCCAATAGGCCTTGATGTGATCAAAATTATCCAGATAGATCCTTGAAATCGCATAATTCCGAAGATCTTCAATGACGGAAACTTCCGGCACATTGCTCATCTGGTTGTGCTGATTCCTGAATTTCAGTGGTATGAAGGTCTGAAAACCACCTGTCCGGTCCTGCAACAAACGCAAACGCTCCATATGGTCTACCCGGTGTTCAAATTTTTCAATATGTCCGTACAGCATGGTCGCATTAGAGCGCATGCCCAATTTGTGCCATTCTTCATGAATGTCCAGCCATTGGTCTGCCGTACACTTATCTTTCGCAATCTGTTCCCTGATCTCCGGATGAAAGATTTCAGCCCCTCCACCTGGAATGGATTCCAAACCAGCTTCTTTCATCAAATTCATGCCGGTCGCATAGTCAATCTTAGCCTTTTTAAAAATATAATGGTATTCCACTGGCGTCAATGCTTTCACATGGAGCTCCGGACGGTGTTTTTTAATAGCGGTAAATAAGGCAGAGTAAAAAGCGACATCATATTGAGGCAAGACACCGCCAACAATATGCACTTCTGTCACCGGCTCCCCATCGTACTTCTTCACCAGATCCAGCATCTCTTCCATCGTCAGTGCCCAACCTTCTTCCTTTTGTTTAATCAAACGGGAATAAGAACAGAACTTACAGTCGTACACACAAAGATTGGTCGGTTCCAAATGAAAATTGCGGTTGAAATACGTGTTGTCACCATGCTTCTGTTCCCGGATGTAGTTGGCCAGAACGCCCAGATAGCCGAGTTCTGCATGTTCATACAGGTAAACGCCTTCATCAAAAGCAATTCTTTCACGATCCCGTACCTTTTGTGCGATGACCCGATGTTTTTCCGGAAGATCCGTATCGTTAATGATCAGCGACAGTTTTAAAGAAGTATCCATCTATAAAATATAATACGCAAAAGTACGATAAAATCGCTATTTCCAGCTGTCAGGGTTATGTAAAAGAGCTCAGGAAGCAGTCAGCAGTTCGGCGATCGGCAATTCACGTGCGTTCACCACTTCTCCGATGATGATAATGGCGGGATAACTGATCCCGGCACCTGCGGCCGCAGCTTCCAGGTCTTTCACTTTGCAGATCACTTTCTTTTGCTGGGGTAAAGAGGCATGCTGGATCATGGCCGCAGGCATCGCACCCAGGCCTGACTGCTGATAGATCCCCGCAATCTCAGCCAGCTTTTTCATGCCCATATAGATCACGACTGTAGCGGAACTTTTAATCGCACACTGAAGATCGGTTGATAACGTTCCGTCTTTTTTAGTCCCGGTAATGATCCACATACTTTCGCTAATGCCGCGGTGCGTCAGCGGAATCCCGCTAAAGCCACTGGCCTGCATACTGCTGATCCCCGGAATATAATGGGCCGGTATGCCATGCGCTTCTGCATAAAGCACTTCCTCAAAACCCCTTCCGAAAATAAAAGGATCACCACCTTTTAGGCGTACCACTACCCGGTGACTGGCTGCATACTCCCGGATCAGTTCATGAATGGTTTCCTGAGGCGTATAGTTTCCATAAGGTTGTTTACCAACATAGACCAGTTTACAGTGCTCCGGCGCCAAATCCAGCAATTCTTTGTTGATCAAATTGTCATATAAGATCACATCTGCCCGTTTCAAGACCTTATAACCTTTTAACGTGATTAAATCCGGGTCTCCCGGGCCACCTCCTACAACAAACAATCCGAATTCACTTGAAATCTCATCCATAATGCACAGTTTTTTGATACAACCCTTCAAAAATCGACAAATAAAACGACATAATTGAATTTATTTATGATAAATATCATATTATATTGAATTATTAATATAAAATAGGCTACATTTGAATATCAAAAATCACACAAACACAACAAACACTATATAAATACCAAAAAAAATCAAATATTTAAGTATAAATTCAATAAACACATAGAATTTATACCATAAACAGATAAAACAGAGTACAAAAAATAGTTTTTACCATAAAATCATTAAAATATTCACTATGAAGCAGAAAAAAATAGTTGTAATCGGGAATGGAATGGTCGGTTATAAGTTTTGCGAGAAGATAACCGCTAAAACTAACGAATTCGAGCTCATAGTTTTCGCAGAAGAACCCAGAAGAGCGTACGACCGGGTTCATTTGAGCGAATACTTTAATGGAAAATCTGCCGATGATCTTTCCATGTCGACCAGTGAATGGTATGCAGAGCAAGGCATCCAACTTTATCTGAATGATCCTGTAAAGGAAATTAACCGCGACACCAGAACCGTGCATTCCCATACCGGCACAACAGTCAGCTATGATTACCTGGTGCTTGCCACCGGTTCTTCCGCTTTTGTACCCAATATAGAAGGTGTAGAGAAAGATGGGGTATTTGTTTACCGCACCATTGAAGACCTGGAAATGATCAGGACTTATGCCGCCACTGTAACAACAGGTGCGGTAATGGGCGGTGGTTTATTGGGACTGGAAGCCGCAAAAGCGCTGATGGATTTGGGCATCGAAAACCCGGCTGTCATAGAGTTTGCGCCGCGACTGATGCCCAGACAAATCGACAACGCTGGCAGCGCCATGCTGCAATCCAAGCTCCAGGCGATGGGATTACAGATTTTGCTCAACAAAAGTACGGCAAGCATCGAGGGAGAACACCGCATCTCCGCCCTGAAATTTAACGACGAAACCGAACTGCCGATCGAAATGCTGGTCATCTCAGCAGGCATCAGGCCAAGGGATGAACTGGCCAAACTTTGCGGACTGGAAGTCAGCAGCCGTGGCGGGATCATCGTCAACGATAAAATGCAGACCTCAGATCCTGATATTTTTGCCATTGGCGAGTGTGCACTGGTCGACCAGATGATCTACGGACTCGTGGCCCCTGGCTATGAAATGGCCGAGATTGTTGCCGCAAACCTATGCAACGGCGCCAAAAAGTTCAAGGGCTTTGACATGAGCACCAAACTGAAACTGATCGGTGTTGATGTAGCCAGCTTTGGCGACAACTTCATCAGCGAACCGGATTGCCGCACCATTGTATTTGAAGACACCCACAAGGGCACTTATAAACGTATTAATATCAGTAATGACGGGCAGTATCTCTTAGGAGGTATTTTAATTGGGGATGCAGCGGCATATAATATGCTGCTGCAGACAACCAACAACAAGATCATCCTGCCACCAAATCCCGAAGACCTCATTCTCGGGTCCAGAGGAGGCGCTGAGCCCGCTGGCGCGGGAATTACCGCACTGCCTGACGATGCCCTGATCTGCAGTTGCGAAGGCATCACCAAGGGCGCCATCTGCGCCTCGGTAGATGAGGGCGGCTGTGAAACTGTGGACGCCATTAAAAAATGTACCAAGGCGGGCACAGGATGCGGGGGTTGTGTGCCAATGGTCAAAGACCTGATGCTTTACACACTAAAGGCCAAAGGAAAATATGTACGCAATGTGATCTGCGAGCACTTTAATTACAGCAGACAGGAACTGTACGACTTGGTACACATCCACAATATAAAAAGCTATGATGAAGTGCTGGACGAACTTGGTCAGGGTGACGGTTGCGAGGTATGCAAACCACTGGTTTCTTCCTTGCTCGCCAGTCTGTGGAACGAAATGATCCTGAAAAAAGGAAACGATACGGCGCAGGACAGCAACGACCGCTTTCTGGCCAATATCCAAAAGGGCGGAACCTACTCCGTCGTACCCCGTATTCCCGGCGGCGAAATTACACCTGATAAATTGATGGTGATTGCCAGCGTAGCCAAGAAATACGATTTGTATACCAAGATTACCGGCGGACAACGCATTGACCTTTTCGGCGCGCACCTGAGCGATCTCCCGAAAATCTGGGAAGAACTGATCGAAGAAGGTTTTGAAAGCGGTCACGCTTACGGCAAAGGACTTCGAACTGTAAAAAGCTGTGTGGGCAGCACCTGGTGCCGCTTTGGTTTGCACGACAGTGTCAGCTATGCCATCCGGATAGAGGAACGCTACCGGGGAATCCGGGCCCCGCACAAGTTAAAATCGGCCGTAAGCGGCTGTATCCGCGAATGCGCAGAAGCACAAAGCAAGGATTTTGGGATCATTGCCACAGAAAAAGGCTGGAACCTGTATGTATGTGGCAATGGGGGCAGCAAACCGCAGCACGCCTTGTTGCTTGCTTCCGACCTCGATAGCGAAACTTGTATCCGCTACATCGACCGCTTCCTGATGTTCTACATCCGCACGGCCGATCCGCTTACGCGTACAGCCACCTGGCTCAACAAAATGGAGGGCGGCATCGACTACCTGCGCAACGTGGTGGTGAACGACAGCCTGGGTATGGCCGCCCAGTGGGAAGCAGAAGTGGAAGCATTGGTAGACACTTTCCAGTGCGAATGGAAAACAGCCGTAGAAAATCCGGAGATCAGAAAACGATTCAATCACTTTGTAAACGCACCTGAAGAAAAAGACCCTACAGTGGGCTTTGTGGAAATGCGGGGACAGAAAAAAACAGCAGAATGGACAACAGCATAAGTATTATGGAGAATAGCCTAACAACAACTGAAGACAAAATAAACCTGGAGATAACTACAAAATGGCTGGCAGCTTGCCGTACGGAAGATGCCATTGAAAACGGGGGCGTATGCGTAAAGCATGGCGATGAACAGATTGCGCTTTTTTACTTCACCAGGCGCAATGAATGGTATGCCACCCAGAATGAATGTCCGCACCGCAAACAAATGGCACTGAGCCGCGGCATGATCGGAAGCACGGGTGAAGAACCAAAAATCGCCTGTCCTTTCCACAAAAAGACCTTTTCCCTGGTTTCCGGAGAATGCCTGAGTGGTGACGAATGTGCCATCAAAACCTATCCGGTAAAGGTAGAAAACGGGACAGTATATATCGGTTTACAATAAGGGCATCCAACACGAAAACCTGGTCATTCACTGGCGAGAGCGGTCAATCCTTCTTCATTGACAATACAAATCCGCTTGCCTTTTAAAGTGATCAGGTTTTCCTGTACAATCTCGTTCATCGTCCGGAATACGGTTTCGTAGGTAGCGCCCGAGTAGGCTGCAAGGTCTTGTCTGCTGATGTCTACATTGATACAATCGTTTTCGTCCAGGCCAAATTGTTCCCTTAAATTGAACAAAGCAACCGCGAGACGGCTTTTTACAGACATCAGTGCCAGATTACGCATGCGCTTTTCGGAATCCTGAAGCTCATCTGCATAAAACATCATGAGGTTAAAAGCCAGGTCATGATTGACCTTCAGCGTGGCGATAAAAAACTCCAGGTCAATAAAGCAGAGTGTAGTTTCTTCCAGCGCAGTGGCGGAAATCGGGTAGACAGAACTGTTGCTCCCTATACCCCTGTGTCCGAAGATCTTACCGGCATTCGCGAAGCGAAGAACCAGCTCCTTGTCGCCCCATTTTTTATGCACCTTGACGTTGCCGCTCAGCACAAAATAAACGCCGTTTACCGGTGCACCTTCGGTGATGATCTGCTCGCCTTTTTTTGCTTTGAAGTTCTGCTTATGCGCGTCAATAGCTGGTCTCCATTCCTTCAGCGCAAGTTTACACATAAAACAACTCTGCATGTCACAGCCTGTGTGCTTCTTCATTTATCCCAGTCTTTTAGCTTACAATAATAGCAATTTAATCAAACAATGCCGATTTAAGCTTAAAACTAAGAAAAGCGGACATAAAAAAAGCGGGAACAACCATTCCGGTCCTTCCCGCCTATCTAAATTAACGCTCTCCATGTATAGACGCTGCCACATCAAAAATATTGTATGGACCTCGCATTTTATTTTAACGCAGCATCGCCGGAACCCTATTTCTCCAGCCCAAACTCTTCCATTTTCCTATACAAAGTGGTCAAGCCTATGCCCAGCAGTTTTGCCGTCTCGGTCTTATTCCCCCGGGTATAATTTAGCACCTTTAGGATGTGCTGTTTTTCCATCACCTCCATCAGCATCGAATTGCCTTCAGCCGGCGCAATGTGGAACTCATAAGGCAGCAAATCAGCCGTCAGCAAACTGCTGTCCGAAAGGATGACCATCCGTTCCATCACATTCTTCAGCTCCCGGATGTTGCCCTTCCAGGGATACTTCATCAGCAGTTCAGCACAACCCGCATCGATGGTAAAATCAGGGCGGTTAACCTTGGCCGCAAATTCTTTGATATAGTGCGCTGCTATCGTTAAAATATCCGCTTTTCTCTGTGACAATGGAGGGAGTTCGATGGAAAAGACGCCCAGCCGGTAATACAGGTCCAGCCTGAACTTCCCGCTTTCTGCTTCTTTTTTCAGATCGCGGTTGGTCGCCGCGATGATCCGTACATTTACTTTTGTGGTCTGCGTATCCCCTACCTTGATAAAAGTCTGGTTTTCAAGTACCCGCAACAATTTAGCCTGGAGATCCAGGTCCATCTCACCGATCTCGTCCAAAAATATAGTACCCTCATTTGCTTCTTCAAACAAACCCTTTTTATCGCGGACTGCACCTGTAAAAGCACCTTCTTTGTGCCCGAACAATTCGCTTTCCAGGATCTCGTGGTTGAAACCACTGCAGTTGACCGCCACAAAAGGCTTCAGTTTCCGGTTACTTTCGTAATGGATGGATTGTGCAAAGACCTCCTTACCCGTTCCGGTTTCCCCAAGCAAAAGTACGGTCGTGTCCGTCGCAGCCACTTTTCGGGCCAGGGAGACAGGCGCTTTTAAGGCAGCAGACTGCCCGAGTATGCCATCAAAACTGTGTTTTCTGGCCACACGGTTCTCCAGTTCCGATACCCTATACTGCAGCCTGGCCTTGTCCATCGCCTTATACACCAGCGGGATGATCCGGTCGTTGTCGTCACCCTTAGTGATGTAATCAAAAGCCCCGTTGCGCATGGCCATCACGCCATCCTGTATCGTTCCAAAGGCGGTCAGGTTGATCACCTCCACAAAAGGTTTGACTTTTTTGATCTCCTTCACCAGTTCCACGCCGTTCATATCGGGCAGTTTCACATCGCTGACCACTACAAATATGTCCTCTGCTTTGAGCACTTTCAACCCTTCTTTTGCACTATGGGCCTGAAAAACCTGAAACCCTTCGAGTTCTATGATCCTTGCCAGCAAGCCACAAAGCTTCTTTTCATCGTCTATAATCAGTACACTGTTTTGCATCGTGTTTTTTTAAATCCCATTAGCGAGGGAATGATCAAATATGAGCATATTTTAAATCAGGTGCGCAAGTTAAAGCCAGGCCATTTCAGTATTTAGAATAACCCGATGATGCAATGTCTTCTGCGCCTTAAAATGCAATGTCTTTCTGTGCCTTAATTCGCATTCAAAATAACCGGATTTTTACTACTTCCCATTATGATGATTTTGGCATTGGCCGAAAATGCAATGTCTTTCTGCGCCTTAATTCGCATTCAAAATAACCGGATTTTTACCGCTTCCCATTATGATGATTTTGGAATTGTCCGAAAGTGCAATGTCTTTCTGCGCCTTAATCGATTCGTACTGCAACTGTTTATCGCTGAGACCGGTAGATAAAATCTTTTGATAATCGGCAATCCCCTGTGCCTCGACACGCTTCCGCTCCACCTCCTGACGTTCCTTTTGGAGCACAAACTGCATCTTTTGTGCCTCTTGCTCGGCATTGATCTTGGATTCTATGGTACGGCGTACAGACTCGGGCAAGGTAATGTTTCGGATCAGCAACTGTTCCAGTTTTAGTCCCCGCTTCGCGAAACTCTCCCCAATCGTATTGTATATTTTATTCTGAAATTCCTGCCTTTTGGTAGAATACAGGGCTATCGCTTCATAAGAGACCGCATTGTCGCGAATGGCCGTTCTGGATACCGGGCGGACAATCTTATCCAGATAATCGTCGCCGATCTCTTTCAGGATTTTCGGGGCATCCTTGGCGTTGACCCTAAACAAAACCGAAAGATCAATGGTCACTTCCAGGCCATCTGAAGTCAGGATGCGGATGGCGTCATCTCCGGATTTAATCCCCTCGTCATGAATCGCGGACATCGTATAGTTTTGCGTTTTGGTGTCAAACATGCTGACCTCCACCAATGGGTTCACAAAATTCAATCCGCTGTACAGCACGTCATTGTCTACCTTTCCGTAGAGTGTTTTGACACCCACCTCCCCTGCTTCTACTACCTTGAACATCGACAGCGCCGCCCCGAGCAGCAGCAGGAAACACCCGGCAACATTGATTGCTGTTTTAAATTTGTTCAGTACAGACTCCTGACGGGACAACAGACTGTTGACCGCGATAATGATAATTCCTAAAATGATCAGAAACATGACTTTTTAATTTAAATGAGTTGATATGGTTAATTACGAGGCTGCTGACAAAAGCAATGCCGCAGCAAATCCTCTCTTTAAAAACCCTGTTAAAACACATATAAACGCACTTTTTCACATTTTAACCTCCAAATGAAAAATAAATACCCTTTCAAAACGGAAGGGTATTTTCCATTTTGGAAGGCTGCGGATTTCCTTTCAGCACTGCCAACAGCCTGCCATTAAAAAGAAAACATGGCTAGTCCAAGAGGAATTAAGACAAGTCCCCGCCACTTTCCGGAACTAAAATTTGGTATATTAGATCACTCTAAATGCCAGATATGAATTATTTCCGCTTTATCATGATCTTTTTGTGCTGCATTGCGACAACAGCTTTAACCGGTTTCCAAAAAGCCGCGAACTGGACCCCTTTGTTTAATGGCAAAGATCTGACTGGATGGGACACGTACCTGGCACCCGAGTATGATGATCATGGAAAAGCCATTACGGGGGTGCCCGTAGGCCTGAACAATGACCCGCTCAAAGTTTTTACCGTGCTGAAGCAGGACAAAGAGCCCGTGATCCGCATATCGGGACAGGGCTGGGGCGCAATCTCAACGAAAAAGGAATATGAAAATTACCAGCTCCAGTTCAAATGGGGCCAACTGAAATGGGGACAAAAGAAAAACGCAAGTAAAGACAGCGGCCTGCTCTACCATTCAGTCGGCCCTTTTGGTGCAGATTATGGTTCCTGGATGCGTTCCCAGGAATTTCAAATCGATGAAGGAGATTGTGGCGACTACTGGGGTGTAGCTGGCGGCGCTGCTGAGATTCCCGCTGTAAAAACCGGAAACGGCCCTTTTGTATATGACCCGAATGGGGACATGGTTTCTTTCAGGGAGGACAGTAAGACCGGAAGGTTTTGTAAAAAAAGCGGAGATGCAGAGAAACCCTCAGGTGAATGGAACACCATTGACCTTTACTGCCATGGCGATACCAGTATTCATGTGATGAACGGAGAGGTAATGATGGTGCTGTACAAAAATAAACAGATCGATAAAGGCATAGCCTCTCCACTAACGAAGGGCAAAATTCAAATCCAGTCCGAAGGCGCTGAAGTTTTTTACAAGGCAATAAAGATTCAGGAGCTGAATCAGTTACCAAAAGAATTCATCAAATAGCATCTCGTTATCGCTCACTTTTTACTGCATTAATTCCAGCGTACTTCTCAAGCAGTGCGCTGCACTTGCCTAGGTACTCCTCCCGTCCTGACAGCTTTCTCCTACCCTTCTGACACCATAGTTAAACAACCCTCTCTTAACCGTCACTTAACCCTCGCTTAACCCTTGCACTACCCTATGGGTTTTCTAATGGTTTTGCCACCGTTCATCGAGGGTTGCAAGAGCGTTGCATAAATAAGGAAGGAAGAGGGTGTCAGGACGTTATCAAGACGGAAGGAGTACGAAGGCAGGTGGTTAGCACTAGTGTGGCAGTAGGGAGGCAGTACTCCAGCTTTACTGCTGGATGCAGCGGGAGCATAAGCGTTTCAAAAAATAAAAAAAGGGACTGATTTACACCAGTCCCTCTCATTTAATATTTTATTTCTTTATTTCGTTGCTTTCACGAAAGTCAATACCACATAAGATGGGGTACTTCCGTTTTCAACAGGAGATTTGATCACCATGTTATCGCCATCTGCTGATGCCAATACCGACCTGTAACCTGAGTTTACATTTTTAGCTTTATCACCTTCAAATAATTTTTTGAACTGGAAAGTCTGATCCGCAGGACTGGCCGACCAGAATATGGTCTGTGTTTTTGCTGCGCATGCACCACCACCTGCCAGACTATAACTACCGTTACCGCTGTTGGTTAGTTTCCAGGTACTGCCTTTGAAGCAAGCAGGAGCGCCTTCGTCAAACAAGGTTTTTACTCTTGCTTCACTAATTCCTTCGTATGTAATATCATTCAGCACCCATGTGCCGGTTACGTCACCTCTCTTTACACTAGTACCAGCTGCACCTTTTGGTGAACAGCTTTGCAAAACCATTAATGAACTGCATAAAATGGCTGCTATCAGGAATATTCTTTTCATGTTATTTTTTATTTGATGAT
>Ga0247815_10001815_pt1 | contig 16168 bp, 15 predicted proteins | sample UWRJL194509B1_FD_181014 | JGI IMG/M metagenome (GOLD analysis project Ga0247815, IMG submission 181014) | Plant litter microbial communities from Arlington Agricultural Research Station in Wisconsin, United States - UWRJ-L194-509B-1 | ecosystem: Environmental > Terrestrial > Plant litter >...
GACATCGGTGCCGTACGACAAAGAGAGCGTCGCCAATGCCGCATCGCACATTGACCGCCTGGAGGCCGATTACGGCGGCACAGAGATTGCGAGCGCGCTGAAAAAAGTGTTTGACTCCCGGAAGAGCGCAGACTCTGCCACCCAGAAGCCCGCAGCCGTCTTCGTTCTAACCGACGGCGAGGCGTGGGATCTTGACCGTGTGTTTGCCAACGTTGCGAACGGGGTAAAGGATGTGCGAGGAACTCGCGTCTTTGTTCTCGGAGTCGGCAATCAGGTATCAACGGAGGTACGTATCGTCAAGTCGATCTCATTGAGTCGAAGCTGACATATTCACTACAGATGTGCGACGGTATCGCTCGCGCTGGCCGTGGTGTCGCGACATATGTGCGCGAAGCTGAGAAGCCCGACGCAAAGCTTGTTGGTCTGCTCAAGAGCGCTCGTGGTGCGCCCGTTGACAATGTCAGCGTCGACTGGGGTGTACCTCCCGAACCAGTGGACGACTTTGACATGGTCGAGTCTACCGAGGCTCCCGCTGCGAGCACGCCTGCTGTACCGTTTACTGCGCCGATCTCTCTCTTCGACGACACCAGCGCCACGATCCAGCAGCCCGAGCTCGGTCCGACAGATATTGAGGTCCAGCTTCCACCAGTTCCTCGCCTGCAGCAAGCGCCAGCTCGCGCTGACCAGCTTCCTCCGCTTTACCCTGGCGACCGATTCTCTCTGTTCGCCATCATCAGCGGCGAAGCGTCTTCAGCATTGCCTCAGTCGATCAAGATCAGCGGTACAATGAACGGCGCACCCGTCACGCTTGACGTAGCTGTCGAGGCTGCTCCAACTGAGCTCGCGCCGAAGGAACAAGGCGCAGTGCCGTTCATTCACACTTTGGCCGCCCGGGCGCTGATTCAAGACATCGAGGATGCGGCGAAGCCTTCACCGCTCACAGCCCTAGCGAAGGCTCAGATCGCTCGTCTTGGCACGACTTACAGCCTCGCATCCAGCCAGACATCATTCGTTGCCATCGACGAGCGTGCTGAGCAGATTGCCGCAAAGGTCGCCGATATGGACGCTGGTCGTGACCGTGACCGCGAACGTGACCACGAAGTTCTTTCCCGCCGCGCCGTCCGCTCTGCTGCAACTCGGTATATGGACATGCACGCACTGGCAGATGAGGACGAGGACGAGGAGGAGGAGGGGGTCGATGATATGGCCTTTGTGATGCACGACGAACTTCTCGCAGCCCCCGCGCTGGCACCACCCGAGGTCGAGATTGACGCTGCGCTTATGGCACAGTATAGCATGGAACTTGCTGCTGCTGCGTCTGCTGGTCTCCCAGACGATGATGACGATGATATGGCCCTGTACTGTGCCGCACCAGCTCCTCCACCACTCAGCGCGGCTGCGTTCGCACCCCCGACACTTCAGTGGCACTCATTTGCTGGACAAGCAGCCAGCACACCAGAACCTCAACGTCAAGCTACTGAACTGAGCATCTCGAGCCTTGCTCGGGCCCAACAGTTCGATGGCTCATTCCCAGCCACCGACTCCTTCGTTATCGCCGATCTCCAGCTTGGAAGTGTTCCTGCGCCGCCTCCGCAGCTCGTTGGCAACGACGTCAAGCAAGCTGTCTGGAACACCATCCTCGCGCTTGCCGTAATTAAAAGGCGATTCAGCACTCCGGAAGAGCGCAGCGCTTGCGAGTTCATGGAGGACAAGGCAAAGGAGTGGATCTTGGAGACGATCGTCGATGAGTTGGGCGTGGCGGCGGGCGATGAAGCGGAGAAGCAATTCTCACTTTGGATGGGGCTGGCAGAGTCTCATGTCAACTGATTGCATGCAGCTCGAAGTCGAGCGCAAGCTGATATGAAACGTAATAGCGTGTAAAACAATCTGTCGTATCAAACCCGTGTATCTACAACACAATGCGCAACACACCAATCTTGTGTCTCTCTAAACCCTGCATCGTCAACTCCTGCACATCATACCCTACTTCTCACAGTACTTGTATTTCTCTCCGTGGTAATCATCTGCGCTTCCCGCATATCTCGGCTTTCTGCTTGAGAGGCATTCGCCGAAGTTGACACTCACTATGCCTTTTGATCTTGACAGTGGCTGTTTGATTTTGGCACTCAACTTCAGAGCAGCACGCAACCCTCTATTACGGGCCTTCTGCTCTTTGTGGCGTGCATAAAGCGATAAAATTAATCTCGCCCCTGGTGGTAGTCATATTGTTGCCTGCCTCAACTACTGTACGTATCTTATTACACACATTGGGTATATGTAACATAACAAGTGAGGTTTACATTTCTTGGTTAGCAGGCGGCGCTCTCCTCGTTGGCCACGCGGCAAGGGAAGGAGGCCAGACCACATGATGACCACACAAACTGAGTCTCCTGCGAGGGTCGAGGAGTCAAACGACACGTGCTTTGCGCATGCCCAGGTGTGCTCCGGGTGTATCACCCCCACACCTTTGAGGTTGAGCTCGTGCGACCCCAGCCTCAACCTCTCGCCCTCTACCTTCAGCTCCCCCATACTCACCGCCACTCTGACCAAGACTGATGTACTCGCTCGTCTCCATCGTCTTTGAAGCCATCGAGCTTCATGTGCGCGCCAGGGTTGCTGTCTGGGATCACACGTCTCTGAATCAAAAGCAAGGACGGCGTGTACGATCATCTTCTTCTGCCTCAAGTTACTCGTTACTTGATGTCAGGGAAGCGGAAGTAGGGAACATTCATGGCCGTCGAGATGATATGTCCGAGCCATCGCATCATTGCGAGATCCAAGATTTGTCTTAGACTCGCTGCCTCTTGGATGAGAAGGTAAGCTAGCTCCGAGCCAAAAAGCTGTCAATGGCTGAAACAACATCTCAGCGGCAGGTAGTTGGCCGGCTGGGCTGCCCAGTAGATACTTGAGGAAACATGCTGCCACCGTGTGCAGCATCCGCAACTTCAAAGGCCGGCAGCGCAGAGCCCAATCTGGTACCAATGGCGCTCACCAGCTTTGACTTGCGCTGGTCTGCCTTGAGTGAGGTCTGTGTACTTGCGTAAACCAATTATGTAAATGTATTGCAACCTCCGACGTCGCAAATACCGCAAATCAAATAATCACCGTTAAACATTTTATGAGAGAGCCTTGTACTCAGAAGTGCGAGTTTGGTCGGAGCTTGAAGCATACTTCATATCCCGCTCCACCATGTGCTCTGACCACCACTAAAACCGGGTACATTTATCACCATAGGCAAAAATTTGCTCTGAGTTCCAAAGAATCTCGCTTTCTGACGATTAAAGGCGCCGTTGTTTACTCAAACGAAGCGTCCATTACGTCTATCAGAATCCGACTACACTCGCCACGCGTGACATTGCTGCTTCAGCAACGATACCATCCCTTCAAACAGCTGCTAGCGCTCTGCTCATATCTATGCCTATTAGTGTTGCTGGGGAGAAACCCGTCGCACCCATCGCTGCATTCGCTAAAGGTATCCTCTAAGGCGTAAGCGACGTGAGCGACGTATCAGAGCTCAATCTTGCAGAAAATAGCTACGAGAACTTCGAGTGTAGACGGTTGCAGGTATGCCACCGGCTTTTCTTTAGTATCACGTGTTCAGCTCTAGGGACCTCATCCGCGGAGCACTCAAACCCACACGTGAGAATCATCCGCTTGGCCTGGCCCAGCGGAATACCGACCGCCGACGCTCTCTGGCCATACGATCCCCGCCTTCTGGTGGAATATGCTTCTCGACCGATGGGCCGTAAGCGAGATGCTCTCGGATCGACCGAGCCGAGCCGGTCTACACCGCCGCAGATCCTTTGCACCAGGCCGTTGATGACAGCTATTTCAAGCAATTCTGCTCGTGTGACCGCCTTTTCCCTCCCTCCTCCATCAATTCTACCCCTCTAAGCACCTCCCTCGCGTTGAGCACTGCGTAGCCGAGGCTCGCGCTTGGTTGCATCGTGGCATCAAAGGCAACAAGCTCTTTTGAAAAACTTACAGTTTCGCCCATATCGTAGTCGACAATGTCACCACCAACCGAACCTGGAGGAACTCTTCGGTCTGGACTCGAGGAACTTGAGCGTGCGGATGAGTCTGGGCCACCTTTCAAGCTCACAAAAGTGGAGCTCAAGCTGCTGGGCATCGCCGGGGTTCGTGACGGTGCCTCAACTGTCCCCCAACAACTAACGCTTTGCAGATTGGCTTTTGCTTGGATGCGTATGATCTCCTCCTAATTGGACCAGTTACAATGATGCTGCAATATCGACTATACGACGGCGCACACCTTCCTGCGGGGCTGGAGGGTACGCCTGAGCGTCAGGGCACGGCAAAGTTTCTGACGCCAACACCCTCATGACAGGCTTTGTCAAAGCTGGAGCCAACATAGGCGCTGTAGTCGGTCAGCTCGGATTTGGTTATCTCGCGGACGCTCTGGGTCGTAAGGCAATATGTGCGTGCTACCTCCCTCGCTCTTGATTCAGCTCACACTAACCCATCGTCTCAGACGGCAAAGAGCTGATGATCATAATTGCTGGTGAGCGCTTTGAGCTAATGCTATGATTCTGCACTGCTGTACGCTTACGCTCGACCCTGATACTCTAGCAACTATTCTGTCGCTGACAACGCCGACGGGGAAGCTCTCGCCCGAAGGCTCGTTGATTTACCTTGGAGCCATGCGAGTTCTACTTGGCATCGGCATCGGTGCGTAGCACCCCACCCGGTACAGGCGGTTACTGACCTTCCACGCGCTCTGGCAGGTGGAGACTATCCCATGGCGAGTACGGTATGTGATGAATACGCATTTAGCGGCGGAAGCGTTGGCTCACGTTGATTTAGATTATGACCGACCGCGCAAAGATTCGGAAGCGTGGAGCACTGCTGTCCTACATCTTCAGTAACCAAGGATGGGGTGCTCTTCTCAGCAGCATTGTGACGATGATAGTGCTGTTGGCTTACAAGAAGTCGATCCATGAGGAGGGCCATATTTCAAAAATTGACGGAGGTGCGATGCGGCTTGCGTGAAGTTTACGACGCTGTAGCTGCTGACATCCTGTTCGCAATCAGCTTGGCGCATCGTCATTGGTGTATCACTTATCCCTGCGTTTGGCACTCTGTATCAGCGACTGGCTCTCCCGGAGTCTCGGCGGTACAAGGCAGCTCAGGAGGCGCGTGAGCTGGACGAAATAGCCGACCTCAAAGCCGCACAGAAAAAAGACGGCAGCGTTGAGAAGGCTGATGGGATCAATTCGACACATGCGCTAGAGGTACCCGTCGTTGCTCCAAAGCAGGACGAGAAAGCGCACTTTCGCGGTATGCGTTAGGCAACTCCCTTCTCGGTCACTCCTGACGTCTCCGACAGTGTTCGTTGCTTACTTTTCGGAGTGGAGACACTTCAAGATCCTACTCGGCACGATGATGTGCTGGTTCCTCGTCGATATTGCGTGAGTTTTCTCCGGTACGTTGGATACCTTCGGTGACCAACCACAATTTAGATTCTATGGGATCAACCTCAACACGTCGGTCGTTCTTGAACAGATCGGCTATGCCGGCAAGACAGGTAGCAGCTGGGAGAAGATCTACAATATCTCAACTGGGAACCTTATCATCACCGCCCTTGGCTTTGTTCCCGGATACTGGGTGACTATCCTTACCGTGGAATACATTGGCAGGAAGAAAATCCAGCTCATTGGCTTTCTTATGGAGGCACTCTTCTGTACGTCTTTGCGCCGGGCGAGCTCTCATGTTCTACGTGTTGACGCTGAGATTGCGTACCACCTTGCAGTGGCTATCCTGGCTGGAAAGTTCCACACCCTCAGCAAACCGGCATTCATCGTTTGTTTTGCGCTGCTCCAATTTTTCTTCAATTTCGGAGCCAACTCGACCACATTCGTGCGTCTCCTCTGCCTGTTTGCAGGTGTTGTTCCTCTCACAAAACACACCATTCAGCTGTATCCTGCGGAAGTGTTTCCCACTCGATTCAGAGCTTCAGCACACGGTCTCAGCGCCGCTGCTGGCAAGCTCGGTGCAATCATCAGCAGTCTTGCCTTCAACTCTCTCAGTAAGAAGGTCGGCACACCAATTGTGCTCTGGAGTGCGTGCTGCCAAACTAGACCATTTTCATGATGACTTTCGAGCTGACAGTCTACGCAGTCTTCTTTGGCGTGAGCATCCTCGGCGCTTTCTTCACACTGCTTCTTCCAGAAGTCAAGGGCCGCGACCCAGACGAGGTTGATCGGTTGGAGCGCGAGGAGGGCCGCGCAAGACAGGCGTGAACGAAATGACCTTCATGACAAAAGAGAGGAGAATGGACTGTGAAATGGACTAAACTTCGGGCCGCCCCTACTCTACTGGCAGGTGTACTCCATAAACCAAATATCACCAATAGCCGCCATATTTTGACGTCCGATCCACAGCCAAAAAATGCTGTAGAGCGCTATGCAAAACGTTTCAAACGCGGGAAGTTTGCACGAGAACTCTCGAGGAATGTTGTCACGGCGAGAGCTGCGTCGGAGCTCAAAGCGCGTTTTGCCTCCCCGATTCTACCATGCAGTCCGATTCAACACCAAATGCCCGCCGTGGTGCATTTATTGTGATAGAAGGAATGGATCGCGCCGGAAAGACCACCCAAGCTGCACTTTTGCGCGATCGACTGGCTGCTGCTTCTCCCAGACGTCTTGTCGAGTTGATCAAGTTTCCTGGTGCGCTGCGCGGCATGCATCCTCATGACTCCCGATATTTTGGACTAACAGCCGATGGAGACCGCACTACAGCGATTGGGAAGATGATTGATGCGTATCTGAAGAGCGCAACGGATCTCGATGACCGTGCTATTCATCTGCTCTTTTCCGCGAACCGCTGGGAGTGCGCGTACGTTGCATATTACGGCTAAATCAATGACCCACCTGACTTGAACTCACATTTTTAGATCGAGAATAGAAGCATTACTAGCGGAAGGCACAACACTCGTTTGCGACCGTTATGCGTTTAGCGGCATAGCGTTCAGTGCAGCCAAGCCTTCGCTCAGCGACTCGTTCGACTGGTGTGCGACTCCAGATGACAAGCTCCCCGCTCCAGATGCTGTCGTATTTCTTGACGTATCGCCCGCGACAGCTGCGGCACGAGGAGGGTACGGCATTGAACGCTATGAGCGTGAGGAGGTACAACGCGCCGTTCGCCGCGTGTTTGCCCGCATCAGTGGCAGCGAAGAGGCACCCGAAGACCACTCCAAAATTGGCAAAGCAAAGAACTGGCATGTTGTGGATGCCGGTCAGACTATCGAACGGGTAGCAGAAGCCGTATGGGCTGTCATCGATGAAGAGTTGCTGTCGAACGGAACGGACAGAACTCTCCGCCGCCTTTGGGATTACGGTCCATTGAGGGCGTCAACTTGAGTTATTTCAGACACATACGCATTCCCCTATATTTAGTTATTTTGACATCCGTGTCTTGTCACACTGTACATTGTACACTATAGAGCTCCCAAATTTCTGCTTTACACTGCTGCACCCCGCACTGCGGCGACGGCAAGGGACATCCACTCTTCGAGGAGCGACTCAGCATGGTCGACCACGACAATGCCGAGCTTCTCCACCATCGCTCCCAACAGCCAAATCTTCGCCTTCTCCTCCAATAGTTCCCAAACCATCCGATCGTCTTCGCTCGCACCAAATTGTTCATGCAGCACGGCGAGTGCAAGCAGCGTATGCCAGATGGTCTTGCGTGTCTCCTCGCTATCACCTCCAAGTGAGGGAGGGGAAGCAGGAACGGCATCGAGTCCCAGGTCCTCGATAATGAATGCATCAGCAGTCGGGAACTGACCGCTGAACATCTGTGCTCGCGCGATTCTAGAGACACTAGGAGTCACAGGAATGGGCGCGAGTGAGCTGGGGATTTCGGCGATCGGTGTGGGAAGGCTGTAATTTGCTGTAACTGGCGTCGGTGAAGGACTGCGACTCGATGAACTGGAAACGGGGTTGGCGATGCACAACAAGCGACGACCACCACGTCTGCCACCACGCCGAACAGCCTCAGTTGGCTTCGAGACGGTGGTAGTAGTAGTAGTAGTAGTAGTAGTAGAGCTTCGAGGTGGCTGAGCGGCCCATGCAGGGGAAGTTGGCGAGTAACTAGGTGAAGTTGGCGAGTAACTAGGTGATGTTGGCGAGTAAGCAGGTGATGTTGGCGAGTAAGCAGGTGATGTTGGCGAGTAAGCAGGTGAAGTTGGCGAGTAAGCAGGTGAAGTTGGCGAATAGGTTGGAGAGGTTGGCGAGTAGGCCGAAGCATCACATGGATGTCCTAGGGAAGTTGGGGAGTACAACGGCGAGATTTGGCCTGTAGAAGTGTCGACACCTTGTTGCTGTACCGTTTTCTCTAACATCGCATCAGCTTTGGTTACCTCGCGCCCGTCGATGGCAATAAACGAGGTCTGGCTCGATGCCAGGTGGTACGTCGTACCCAGCCTCGCGATTTGTGCTTTGACTTGAGCGGAAAGCGGGCCTGGAGCGGCATCGTCTTCCAAGTCCTGGATAAGAGCTCGCGCAGCGAGCGTGTGGATGCAAGGTATGCCGTCCGCCTCTGAAGGAGTCAGCGCTGCCGGTGCGGCAATGACAGGCACGTCCAGGGTAACCGAAATGTCGTCCATGTTGCCACGAACCTGGATAGTCTGAGGTAGGGGTGTACCGCTCTTGGAACGGATGAGAGCAAAGAGGGTACAGCGCGCGCCAGGATACAGCGGCGGCAACGTTTCACCCCGCGCCGGGGCCTGCTGCACGCGGGGAAAGGCAGGCAGGCAGGCGACAACGTCTTTGGGTCCAAGAGAAGTGTTCTCTGCATCAACGGTGGTCGAAGAGTCGTCCCATAGAGAGATAGGTGCGCTAGCAGAAATGATAGGCTGAACCGGCGCAGAATCGGGTGCGTCCACCATCTCGAAGTCATCGTCGTCATTATCATCTTGACCGCCGTCCCAATCGACAACGAGATCGGTGACAACGGCATTACGAGCGCTCTTCAATAGACCCATCAGTTTTGCATCTGGCCGCTCCGCTTCGCGGACATAGGTCGCGATGCCTCGCCCAGCACGAGCGATACCGTCGCACATCTTAGAACCGGTATTTCGTTATTCGATTGCCATATGTCTATCTCAAAACGATAACATACCTCCTTGGATACCTGGTTGCCGACGCCGAATGCGAAGACGCGAGTCTTCATGTTGCTAGTCTTGACCGCCTTATCAATCTGGGCGAAGACGTGTTGGAGGTCCCAAGCCTCGCCGTCAGTTAGGATAAACACTGAAATAGGGCGTCCTGCCATAGTATCCAGAGTTTTGAATACGTGCTCGAAAGCACTTGCGATTTGTGTGCCTCCGTAGTTGGCATCCATAGCATCGATGTAGCGAGTTGCAATGTCGACACTCGCTGCATCGTATGCTTGTGACGTTGGCCACAAGGAGTTGCAACTGTCGCCGAACGAGAACATGTTGAACGTCGTGCCATTGCTTGGCAGCGAGCGGACCATAATCTGAAGCGCGTCACGAACGGCTTGGATGCGACCACCGGACATGCTGCCGCTGCGATCCACGAGAAATATGTACTCCTGAGATGAGATTGGGGTAGCCGTGAATCGCGGGACAATCGTCAAGCTGAGGGCGTCGGTCACTTCGTCGCCCGATGTCAAGCGCTGCGCGAAACAGCGTGGCTTGTCCAATCCCACGCTCTCGAGTTCAAGTACAACGTCATTCTGGAGAAGGTCCGTCGTATGCAACGAGATGTAAGCACAGGTTGGGTTGAAAGGTGTTGCAGCGTCGGGGTTGACGTAGCCGAGAGAACATGTTACTGTGTGCGATGTGGAAGTGATCGAAGTGATATTGCCAGTCATTTGAAAGGAAACGGAGAGATCCAGCGATCCGAGACTGGCTGACGAGTTGAGCGCACCAGGTGGCGCACCGTAGTACGGCGCGACAGTGGCGGGAATGACGATGCGAAGCGAGTCGGTCGTGCCTGCATGGGCGATGATGGACACAAACTGGATGCTTTAATTGGAGTTGGACCAACTGCCATTTGCGGGTTGCTGAACTTACTGCACTGTGATTTTCTGACGAGGCTTGAGATTGCCGAGCGAAACATTGAAAACTGTGGATGGTGTAAACAAGAGACTTCCGCAGACTCTATTTCAAATGCAGACCTTGAGTGCTGTGCTGTTTGAGTAAAGCTGCTGTCTTCCCAGCGCTGACGGCTTCATTAAAGTCGCGCTGCGCCTCCTGGCGCTCCTTGACGACACCCGTAATGGTGTGTTGATCGTCGATTACGGCGCTGAAGGCACAAACGGCAGCGTCCGACGGTAGCGGGAAGACATAGTCGACATCTTGATCACAAGACGACGTCGACAGGTACGTCTGCGCGAGGGTGGCGTGGAGGTTGACATCTACAACCGTCACGGAGCACGCTGCCTACAGATACGGGTGAGCATACTGACGCCACGTGAACCGTATAGCCACGAGGATCCTGACCTTGACGAGTGGATAATTAATTCGGTCTGACCCATTTCGAGGCACGATACCACAGTGATTGTATCCAATGTCCGCGTAGACCGTAGAGTGTGTGGGGCGGGCGGACATGGTGGCGGTTTATGTGGGGACCGCGGTCAAAAGCAGGTAGCTTTATAGTCCGTCTCGGTGGCACTGCCATGCTTGTGACTCCTGAGGTGGCAAAGGAAGTCATGTCGGTCAGGGTCGTACCACCATCGTCGCACCAGGCCTGAAGACTGCATGCTACAGACGGCCTCATCATTGGTATGGGTGGGTGGGCGCGCAACATGCAGAGACAGTAAAGCAGACGTGAAGGATCAACGACGCGGGTTCCGGAAGAGGATGCAGACACCGGAGATCAAAACGGCTGTACACGCCAAAAGTGTGTGTTGCCTGCTACTTAGTCTTTCTTTCTTCTACAATCTTACAGGCACCAACCCCTGCGCCTGCAATGGGGCACGGCAGTATCGAAGCTGCTGATGGAGCTGTTCGCCAACAGACATCCTCGATGCTCGACACTGACGGCGATTCTTCGCCTGGTTCTGATCCCGCGAAGGCCAAGCAACAGGGCTCGCCGGACGAGCCGCAGGTACAGGCGTGGCCTTGGGAAGCAAAGCAAGAGAGTGCGTCATTTCACGCATTCTCTTTCACAGTTGCTTAGCCTTGTCTAGAACGATATCCTTCCATCAACCCAGATGACTACACAGACTTCGACAAGAGGTACCCGCCCGACAGGTACGACCACAAGCCACTTTTTTTGTGTGACCAAGCTGTAACAAAGTGGGTACCAGGTTTGCGGAAGAGGCGACAAACGCCTCACGCGGCTGGAAAATATACCGAGACCGAGCCCAGGAGAGCACGGAAGATCAGCTTGACGGCTGGAACAAGACGTTAGACATCCTCCTCATTTTCGTAAGAGAAATAATCACCGCCGCTTTCTTTGTTCTCATCTCATAGCAGGCGGGTTTGTTCTCTGCTGTGTCAACCGCGTTTATCATCGAATCGTGAGCGCCACCGCCGGTAGGATCCCCGTCTTGAGACCACCTAACGACCCACTGGCATAGGTACAAGAATTTGCAGCCCGACTACACCGAGTATATGGCGAAGGCCTTGTATGCCTCTCTTGCTATGCAGAGTCCGGACAACTCAACTCGCCCTGAGCTTGAAAACCCAGAGGATTTCACTGCACCATCTGCTGCTCGCTGGGTCAACGGCCTCTGGTTCACCAGTCTATCACTGTCGCTATTTGTTGCCTTACTAGCAATCTTGGCGAAGCAATGGGTTGAAGATTACAGCTCGCGTATGCGTTCGCCTACCGCCTCCACCCATTCGTGGGTTTGGCGCCACGTGATCTACAGCCACGGCCTCGCGCGGTGGGGTCTAGGGGGCTTCATCTCGGCACTCCCTTTCCTTCTTCACGTCTCTCTGTTCCTATTCTTCGCCGGTCTCGCCCTATTTCTTGTCGAGCTCGATGCCACGATCGCGTACCTCATCCTGGGCAGTACGGCAGGGATGCTACTGTTCTACGTTGTGGTCACGTTCCTGCCAATCTGGTATGCAGACTGCCCATCCGCGACGCCAATGATTCGGCAGGTGTATCGAGGTCTCTCCTCAGCCAGGGATTGGGCGCACAAAGAAGCGGCAGCTCTGCCATCACGTTATCCGGTGCGTTACATTAGCAATACCTCGCCATGATCCTTCTGCTCACTCGGTGCAGGCGTCATCTCTCTGGCCTCGCCTGACTAAATGGCTGACACCGCCCCTCGTGCCGGCATTCAGCGAGTCTCAGCTCATCAAGGGTCACGACTCGGACCTGGACTGCTCCGCTCTCACATGGATGGTCACATCCCTTCCTTCCCAGAACGAAGTGGCGGCATCCATCCATGTCATTGGCTCTCTTGACAGCCCATGGCGGTATCAAGCTCTCACACTGGACCAACAAATCCGCGACGAAGTGGCAAGTCAATTCATCGACCGGATCAAGACGCCTGTGCGTAGCATCGCCGACATGCTCGAGGTCAGTCGTACGTTGCGTGCCGTAATTTTCCTCGGCATGCTTCCTCAGCAAGAGCAAACGCCATGGATTCACGACACCTTACTCGTCGATGCGCTACACAAGTGGATGCGTATTCCATATTTTGATCTCTGGATTCTATGCGAGCACACGCTCACTCAAATATCCAGCTGGGCCCGGCTTCAACCCTTTGAGATCGTCCGCGACTGGGTATGTCTTCGGCCTGGGGCAAATCTAAGCAATGGCGATGAAGCCTTGCCTCTCATGAATGGAAGCACGTTCCTCCTGATGCTTCAAACCGCCAACGCAAGGCGATGGTCCGTCGATGACCTGGTCTCACTGGCTCTAGCGTACACCATTCCAGCACTTATGGAAGAATCGCCGTCGGCGCGTCTCCTCCTCGACGAATTCATTGTGCAATTCGACCGCGCATTCGATACGTACTATGCTGGCCACGGTGGAGATAGTGGAGACAGGTTGGGGGTCATCAAGGAAACTCGCTCAAGGTTCAGGACCGATGGCCACCGCATGCGGATGTTCTTTCAACGATGGGAAGCGGTAAGCCGCCATCAATGGTACCTCCAAATCAAGGACAGTCTTTGGCCCTACGCGTTCCGCGACCTTGTCAACCTAGCGTGCCTGCTCCGCGACGCAAGCGATGGCGAGGAGTTCCGCACGATGCAATTATCGAGAATGGAGGGGATTCTCAACTACCTTGGTGCGGAGCACGCATTGTACGCGACGTGGACAGTGGACACTGCGGCGCGGGCAGCGGCACTGCTTCAACTGGCGATCTTCAACGAGGGGAAGTGCTCCGCCTATAGTCTGACCGACGGTCCGCCCTTTTACTGGTCCTCAAAACTTGGAGGGATCACGCGCAATCTCTTCGTCCACGCGATACGGAAGTCCAATCAAGACACGCAGGATACGCTTAACACACTCGTCTACGCAATCGGTGAAAAGTTCGCGCCTGGCACTTTCCACCGGTATATCTACGACCCGAAAGAGCCCACTCTTCATCTTGCACTTGAAGATTCTATCCTCAATCTTCTACGTCCCGTCTCGCTCAAGGTCTTACCAAAGGAACGTCCAGAGACCGTGTCCGCCTGGTCCCTCGCCCAACGTTCCGAAATCACACACCCCGATCATCCCGCCATTGCCGCTAGCTTCGCCACCGAGCTATACCAGATTCACTTGGCGTATCCGTTGGTGGACGTTTCACCCTACTTCAACCAGCTCGTCGGCGAAGATCGCGGTGCGAAGCTCATCAAGGTCTCGCCATCGGATGGCGTAAAGATATGTCGACATGCCAAACGAGTGGAGCACAAATGGTGGCAAAGCTTGGAACCTATACTTTTGGAGGAGGAGTGGCCTACGGCCCAGGTTTTCGTGGACGCGGTGAACGCCGAAGGGCCGTGTTGCGATATTTGCCCGGAAACACAGACCGAATTACCAGAACAACAAATGCAAGCGGCCTATCAGTAAAGCTGGCGGCAACTTGAACGGAGCGGATGGAGGAATAAGATGGACCTTGACCGGTCGAGAACACTTTTCTAAACCATGCCAATCCTTATATATGGATCACAGGACGGATTAATCTCACCAGTATTTATTCTGTACTCAGGTCAACTGTATGTATCGTGCTATCGACAGTTCGCATTCCTCGGCCGAAGCCGGTGGCGTGACCTTGCTTTCCTTTTTCCAAACTCACGATGGCTGCAGTCCTGGTCGATTCTCATCTACCTGGTCTGAAACTGCTCTCCAAAGGGAAAGTGCGCGATATCTACGCAACCTCCGACCCCGATGCTCTTCTCTTCGTCGCGACCGACCGCATCTCGGCATACGACGTGATTTTGAAAAACGTGTGCTGAGCGTCGCTCTCCGCTTCCTCGCGCTATATCAACGCGCTCAAGTATTCTCGCGTGTACGCAGGGAATTCCTCGTAAAGGCGCACTTCTCACTCAGCTTTCGCGTTTCTGGTTCGATCGTCTGCGCGATGTGATACCGAACCATCTCATCACCACCGACGTCGACACTATGCCTGCAGAAACTCAGCAGTACCGCGCGCAGCTGGAGGGTCGCACCATGCTTGTGAAACGTGCAAGCGTCGTCCCGCTCGAAGCGATTGTCCGCGGGTACTTGACTGGTAAGTGCTTGCGCGCAGCGTCCGAGCTGGCATAGTGAGAGATCGGCCTCAATGCTGACGAGAATACGCAGGTTCTGCGTGGAGCGAGTATAAAAAGAGTGGGACTGTCCACGGGATAAAGCTCCCAGAGGGCTTGGTCGAGTCGCAGAAACTGCCAGAACCATTGTTTACGCCATCGACGAAAGCTGAACAGGGCGCGCACGACGAGAACATACATCCCGACCAGGGTACGTGAGAAGTCTCTTTATGCTCCTGTTCTGATGGGCGACATATAATTAGCCGCAAAGCTCATCGGAGATGACCTGTACAAGCGTATTTCGACTACGGCTGTCGAGCTTTACAACCGCGCCAACGAGTTCGCTCTCACGCGGGGACTGATATTGGCCGACACTAAGTTCGAATTTGGACTCCTCGGGCCAGAAAAGGAGCTCATTCTGATCGATGAGGTTCTGACTCCAGACAGCTCGAGGTATTGGCCGGCTGCTCAATATGAAGTGGGTCACGGACAGCCAAGCTTTGACAAACAGTTCCTCCGCGACTGGTTGGTCTCGCAAGGCTTCAAGAAGGGTTTAGAGAGTGGCCCTTCTGGTAAAGAAGAACAAGGCTGGGTTATTGACGAAGAGGTTGTGGAAGGGACTAGCAGGAGGTACCAGGAGGCGGTGGATATGTTGACGAAACCCAATTGAGACAGCTGAGAGGCGAGGGCTGTTTGTAGAGTACCCAGAGGGTGACTTGCGGACGAATTTAAACTTTGCCGATCGTCAGGGCACAATACAGTGGCTGCGGCAGCCAGGCATGCGGAGCGTGGCAGGAGCCGCCGAAACCGCGCTTACACCTCTTGCTCTTACCTTCCCTCGTTTGCTGTTGATACTCGCCTCCGGCGCACCCGGCACATCTCTAATCTCTGAACAACCACAAGCATGGCCTCAAAGGCAGCCAGCAAGCGTGTACGCCCCGTCGCTGTCTGGTTGTTGACTCGGTGCTAACTGGGCCCGTTCGCCGTTCGGCAACAATGGACCTCATTACTCCACCCTGCAGTTGGCGAAGGAATATGCCGCCATGCAGCGCGAGTCACCGCCATACGTGTGGGCTGCACCAGACGAGAAAGACATCCTTAACTGTGTGTAGAATGCCCCTTTCCTTTGAAGACACCGCGCAGCTCACCTGCACTGGCCCACTCAAAGGGTACTTCATTGTCGTGCGTACTACTAGCCATGTCGTCTTTTCGATATGATTGTGCTCATATTTGGCTTCAGCGTGGGCCGCCAGATAGCCCGTATGCCGGCGGCGAGTATCTTGGCGTCATCCTGTTCCCCTCCGAGTTCCCTTTCAAGCCGCCAGGCATCAAGGTCTGCATCTTGCTGCACATTCCTTGCATTATTCGCGATCCTGACTGCGTCACCTTATATTATCTCGACGTTGGTATGCATCTCGATGTTGTGGCCTCGAACCCTGGACGTTACTTCATCGGCCTCCACACTGGCGCCTCGTGCCACCCACTCGC
>Ga0247815_10001816_pt1 | contig 16159 bp, 15 predicted proteins | sample UWRJL194509B1_FD_181014 | JGI IMG/M metagenome (GOLD analysis project Ga0247815, IMG submission 181014) | Plant litter microbial communities from Arlington Agricultural Research Station in Wisconsin, United States - UWRJ-L194-509B-1 | ecosystem: Environmental > Terrestrial > Plant litter >...
CCATGTTGCTGAGCGGCGGCAATGAGTTCAAAACCATTTTCTCCGGGCATGGCGATATCCAGGAAAACGAGGTCTACAGGGTTCTGGTCAAATAAAATTCTAGCTTCTGTTACAGATTTCGCAATGCCAGCTATCTGAACGTCAGGGCAGTTTTCCTGTAAAAGGAAGAACAAAGATGAGCGTGCATATTCTTCATCATCTACAATAATTGCTTTGATCGTATCCATAATTTTTATCAGCAGAAATCTAAACAAATAAATCCGAATGTGGAAGTATTTCATAGAAATGTAAAAACCGTATCATTTTTTCTGTCGTATGTGCCAATATACAAACCACTCTACCTCAATTAAAGAAACTTAAATTTTTAACATTTACCTATGAAAAACTTAACACAAGAAGAACCTGAAGTGCTGCAGAAAAGTGGCAGCATTTTGGATGCCAGCTTACGCCGCAGATCCTTTTTGCAGTATACAGGTGCCGGTGCTGCCGGGATTGCTTTACTTGCAGCAGGATGTAGCAAAGACCGCGGATTTACCAGCACAGATGGTGTAAATCTGGGTAGCGATGATATCGGTATTTTAAATTATGCGTACGCATTAGAGCAATTGGAAGCAGCTTTCTACATCCAGGTAGCAGCTACACCTTATGCCAACATCAATGCAGCTGAACTTGCTTACTTTAAGGATATTCAGTTTCATGAAATTGCGCATCGTGAATTGTTCAAAAGCGCTTTGGGAACAAATGCAATCCCGGCTTTGGAGGTGAACTTTGCATCAATCAACTTTACATCAAGAGACAGCGTGCTGGCAACAGCAAAAGCTTTTGAAGATTTAGGTGTATCTGCTTACAACGGTGCAGGTTATTTATTGAAATCGGCAACTTATCTTGGGCTTGCAGGAAAAATCGTTTCTGTTGAAGCACGCCATGCGGCGTTCATCAGGGAAATTATTTCTCCGAATTCATTCTCTAACACAGAAGTAGTTGATGCAACAAATGCTTTGGACAAATCACGCACGCCATTAGAGGTGCTTGCTATTGCCGGAGCTTACATCAAAACCAAAATCAACGCAAGTAATTTACCAACCTCTTAATCTGACCTACCATGAATATTATCAATATATTAGACGAAATTGAAAAAGTGGATGCAGACGTATATGACCGTTTGAATCCAAGAAGAGCTGCAATGAAGGATTTCTTCAGTGTAGGAAAAAAAGTTGCAGCAGCTTCAGTACCTTTTGCAATTGGTGCCATGTTCAAAAAGGCCTATGCACAATCTGCACCTTCTGATGCGATTGTAGGCGTATTGCAATTTGCATTGGCGCTTGAGCATTTTGAATCTGCATTTTATGTAAGAGGCTTCAATGAAGCAGGTTTTAACGGTACTTATGCTGCTGCTGATAAAGCTGCGATAGGTATTATCCGCGACCATGAAGCTAACCACGTTAAATTTTTACAAGGCGTTTTATCGGGAGCGGGAAAAACTCCGGTAACACCAAAGACATATGATTTTACAGCTGGTGGTACTTTTCCAAATACTTTTGCCAACTATCCGACATTCCTTGCTGTAGCACAGGCTTTAGAGGATACTGGTGTACGTGCATATAAAGGTGCTGCACCAACACTGATCAGACAGAGTGTATATCTTACTGCTGCGTTAAATATCCATTCTGTGGAAGCACGTCACGCGGCAAAAATCAGATACATGCGTTTATTAAATGGTCATTCTACTACCATTAAACCATGGATTACTGGTAACGATAATACAACAGGAACCGCAACAGCTGCAATTTATGCTGGTGAGGAAACTGTAATGCAAGCTGGATTAAATATCACTGCTATAAACGGTACAGGTGTAACTGCAGCAGCAGCATCAGAGTCGTTTGATGAGCCATTAACTCCGGAACAAGTAACAGCAATCGTAAGACCGTTTGGCGTTACTTTCTAGGAATATTTTTGTTTAGGTTTAAGATGGGGGCGGGGATTAATTCCCGCTCCCTTTTTTATGTTCTGCCCGGTAGGGCATAGCAAGCTTAGTAATTGATAACCTGCTCTTCGAGCTGAGCGGGCAAATCTCTGTAATTGTATTGCTGACCACGAAGCTGCGGCTCAAAACCCGCTTCCTTAATCGCATCCTGAATACCTTTGGAGGTAAATCTGTGCGGTGCTCCTGCAGCGGATACTACATTCTCTTCGATCATGATAGAACCGAAGTCGTTAGCACCTGAATGCAGGCATAACTGTGCAACAGCCTTACCCACAGTAAGCCAGCTGGCCTGGATATTTTTAACATTCGGTAACATGATACGGCTCAAAGCAAGCATACGGATGTATTCATCTCCGGATACATTGTTTTTGATTCCCCGAAGTCTTTTTAGTAAAGTACCATCATCCTGGAAAGGCCATGGAATAAAGGCCAAGAATCCTTTTGCATGTTCAGGTTTTTCACTTTGCACTTCCCTGATCCATACCAGGTGTTCAAAACGTTCTTCAATCGTTTCCACGTGACCAAACATCATGGTTGCAGAGGTGGTAATGTCAAGCTGGTGTGCAGCACGCATTACGTCGAGCCATTCCTGACCCCCACATTTACCTTTTGAAATCAGTCTTCGCACCCGGTCATTCAGAATTTCTGCTCCTGCTCCGGGCAGGGAATCCATACCGGCAGCTTTTAATGCACTGAGTACTTCTGCATGTGAAATGCCTTCGAGTTTAGCTACGTGTGCAATTTCAGGTGGGCCTAAAGCATGGAGTTTAAGATCAGGATAAAGCCCTTTTAGTTTGGAAAAAAGCTCAGCATAAAACTGTAAACCCAGATCCGGATGATGTCCGCCCTGTAAAAGCAGCTGATCTCCGCCTAATCTGAAGGTTTCCTCAATTTTAACTTTATAGGTTTCGATATCGGTGATATAACTTTCATCATGCCCCGGTCTTCTGAAGAAATTGCAAAACTTGCAGTTTGCAATACACACATTGGTCGTGTTTACATTCCTGTCAATCTGCCAGGTAACTTTACCACTGGGAACCTGTTTCTTGCGCAATTCATTGGCAACAAAAGCAAGTTCTGCGGTACCGGCATTGTGATAAAGGAAAACGCCTTCTTCTTTGCTAAGAAAGTCGAAAGCAAGGGCACGCTGTAGTAAATCTGCAGTATTCATACTGCAAATATACCATATCTTCTGTAGTTTTTATTTCACAAGAATATCACATTTCCCCTGATCATATACCTATATTTGCCCCGAATATTTTGATAATTTATGGTAGATTTTAAACGTTTCACATTAGCTAATGGCTTACGGGTTCTTGTTCATGAAGATGATACTACACCCATGGCAGTCTTAAATTTGCTATATGATGTAGGCGCAAGGGATGAGGATCCCGAACATACGGGCTTTGCCCATTTGTTTGAACATCTGATGTTCGGCGGATCGGTAAACATTCCTGATTATGATCAGCCACTGCAACGTGTGGGTGGCGAGAATAACGCGTTTACAAGCAATGATATCACTAATTATTATATAACACTTCCATCAACCAATATAGAAACAGCTTTTTGGCTGGAAAGTGACCGCATGTTAAGTCTGGCTTTTTCTGAGAAAAGCCTGGAAACGCAGCGGAACGTAGTTTGCGAAGAATTTAAGCAGCGGTACCTCAATCAGCCTTACGGCGATGTATGGCTTAAACTGCGCCCATTAGCATATACCAAACATCCTTACCGTTGGGCTACCATAGGACAGGATCTTGCGCAGATCGAAAATGCGAATATGGATGAGGTTAAGGCTTTCTTCAAAAAGCATTATACACCTCAGAATGCAATTTTAGTAGTTGGCGGAAATGTGAAGTTTGAAGCAGTTCAGGAACTTGCAGAAAAATGGTTTGGCCCGATTCCGGCAGGAGATAAATATATACGCAACCTGGTTCAGGAACCTGTTCAGGAGGAAGCAAGAACGCTTACGCTGCATGCTGAAGTTCCATTAAACGCCTTATATATGGCTTTTAAAATGCCTAAGCGTAATGATCCAACGTATCAGGCATTTGATCTGATGGCTGATATTTTATCGCAGGGGCAGTCGTCGAGATTATATACCAGTTTACTAAAAGACCAGCAATTGTTTAGCGATGTACATGCTTATATTACCAGCAGCCTTGATGAGGGATTGTTTTTGATTGAGGGTAAGCTTGTTGAAGGCGTTTCGGTTGAGACGGCCGAAGCTGCGGTATGGAAAGAACTTGAAAAACTTAAAAATATATCTGTTACTGCTGATGAGCTGACCAAGGTTAAGAACAAGTCGGAGTCTATCATGGTATTTGCTGAAATGAATCTGCTCGACAAAGCGATGAACCTGGCCTACTACGAGCTTTTGGGCGATGCGCAGCTGCTTAACATAGAGATTGATAAATACCTGGAAGTACAGCCAGAAGAAATCATGCAGGCTGCCCAGCGTACTTTTGTTCCACAACAATGTTCTACCCTCTATTATTTAATTGCTAAAGATGCTTAACCGTACTATAGAACCGGCCTATCACCAGGTCAATGATATCAATTTTGTCGAACCTTTAAAGCAGCAGCTTGATAATGCTATCCCTGTTTTTACAATTAATGCAGGCAAGCAGGATCTGGTCAGGATTGAGTTTATTTTTGAAAATGTAAACTGGGATGTAAATAAACCTTTACAGGCTATTGCGGTAAACCATCTGATCAATAACGGAACGCCTGCGCTTACAGCGCAGCAAATCGCTGAAAAGATTGACTACTACGGTGCATTTCTTCAGACGGAATATGGTGCCGACCAGTCGACGGTAAAACTGTATACCTTAAACAAGCACCTGCAGGAGGTGCTTCCGATTATCAAATCCATCCTGACATCGAGTGTCTTTCCTGAGCAGGAATTAGCGATTTTTATCCAGAACCAACGTCAGTCGCTGCAGGTAAGTCTGCAGAAAAATGATTTTCTGGCCCGTAAGAATTTCGCAAATGCCATCTTTGGAGATTCTGCTTATGGTTCTAACATAGAAATATCCGATTACGAAGCCATCCGACAACAGGATTTGCTGGATTATTTCAAAGCTGCCTATACGCCGGCAAACTGCACAATTTTCGTTGCCGGTAAATTTGAAGAGCGGGAATTCGGTATTCTTAACCAGGTTTTCGGAAGAGCGTGGCAACAATCAGGAGGGTCGGTTCGCAATCACTTTCATTTTGGAGAGAACGTTAAAAGAGATTTGTTTATCGAAAAGCCAGATGCTATTCAGTCAGCAATTCGCATGGGCTGTCTTGGTATCAACAGGATGCACGAAGATTTCGCGGGTTTCCAGGTGTTGAATTGCGTACTGGGTGGATATTTTGGATCCAGACTAATGGCCAATATCCGCGAAGATAAAGGTTATACTTATGGTATTGGATCGGCTGTTGTATCCCTGAGGGATGCCGGTTACTTTTTTATGGCTACAGAAGTTGGTGCAGATGTATCTGCTGCGGCTCAGCAGGAAATTGTAAAAGAAATTGAGTTATTGCAATCAGACCTGATCCCGGAGGAGGAGCTGGGTTTAGTTCGTAATTATATGCTTGGCTCTATGCTGGGTAGTCTGGAGAACGCCTTCTCGCATGCTGATAAATTTAAGAACGTTTATTTTTCCGGGCTGGACTATTCCTATTACCATAATTATATCGAAACGGTTAAATCCATTAGTGCTGCTGACTTGCAGAAACTTGCTGTTAATTATCTGAACCTGGAAAAGTTTACCAAGGTAATTGTAGGTAAAAAGTAACACATTTTTTATTTACAGATATATTTAAAACTTAAGCATTAACTCCCTGTTATAGGGTGAAATTTACTTTTATGCCCCTTACTGCAACGACATCGCAAACGTTTATTTATAAGGTGAACCCAGACCTGGAAACGGTAGATTGGGATCTTGTCTGTGTGTTGTTTGATAAAGTGAACTGGAGAACCAGGACTGCTGAGGAATTGAAGAAAGCTTTCAGTACAGGATCCTGGAGACTCTTTGTTTATCAGGACGAACAGCTGATCGGCTTTGGCCGTACCATAGATGATGGGCGATACTATGCGATGCTTGGTGATGTGATCGTTGATCCTGATTTCCAGGGCAATGGACTAGGCAAGGAAATTGTTAACCGGCTGAATGGATTGCTGCAGGAATATCATTTTGTTACCCTCACGGCAGCACCTGGAAAAGGCAAGTTCTATACCAGCCTGGGCTGGAAAAAGCAGTCTACAGCTTACATCTGGCCGCAGGGTCCTAAACAACTTCGGCAGCATACCGAAGAATCATAAGCTATTGTCAGTTTTGCGTTAAAATCAATTCAGTTCTGGCTTTTGTTGCGTAATGTGAAATATTTGCGTAATTTTGCCCGGCAAATAATAACTCCTAAATTATTTGCTATGCAACTCGATCCTCATAAATTTATTGCCGAAGGACTAACATACGATGACGTATTATTGGTACCTGCATATTCAGAAGTTTTGCCGCGTGACGTTGACACCGGAACGTTTCTGACAAAAAAAATCCGATTAAATGTACCAATTGTATCTGCAGCTATGGATACTGTTACCGAAGCAGGATTAGCTATTGCTATTGCCCAGGCTGGTGGTATTGGAATGTTGCATAAAAACATGACCATCGAACGTCAGGCTGCCGAAGTTCGCAAAGTTAAACGTTCAGAAAGCGGCATGATTCAGGATCCTGTCACCTTGAGCAAAGATGCTTCTGTAGCTGATGCGTTTAAAATCATGAAGGAATTCAAGATTGGTGGTATCCCGGTGATTGATACGGATAATAAATTGGTAGGTATCATTACCAACAGGGATTTGCGTTTCCAGAAAAATATGCAGCGCCCGATCTCAGAAGTAATGACCCGCGAGAATCTGATTACAGCTTCTGAAGGAACAACTTTACTTCAGGCTGAAGAAATTCTGCAGGATTATAAAATAGAAAAACTCCCGGTTATTGATGGTGACGGACGTTTAGCCGGACTGATTACCTTCAAAGACATCCAGAAATATAAAAACTACCCTAAAGCTTGTAAAGATGAGCGCGGAAGACTTCGTGTAGGTGCTGCAGTTGGTGTTGCGGCAGATAATATAGACAGAGTTGCTGCATTGGTTGAAGCTGGTGTAGACGTAGTTACTGTAGATACTGCCCACGGACATTCAAAAGGCGTGATCGATATGGTTATTGCCATTAAAAAGCGTTTCCCTGATCTGCAGGTCATTGCTGGTAACATCGCTACGGCTGATGCAGCAAGAGCCCTTGCTGAAGCCGGCGCCGATGCTGTTAAAGTAGGTATAGGACCAGGCTCCATCTGTACGACAAGGATTATTGCCGGGGTAGGTGTTCCGCAATTGTATGCGGTTTATGAGTGCGCACAGGCACTGATTGGAACAGGTATTCCTGTTATTGCCGACGGTGGTATTAAACAGACCGGCGATATTGTTAAGGCTATTGCGGCTGGGGCAAGTACGATTATGGCAGGTTCACTTTTTGCGGGAGTTGAGGAGTCTCCGGGTGAGACGATCATTTACGAAGGCAGGAAGTTCAAATCATATCGTGGAATGGGTTCTGTAGAAGCTATGCAACATGGTTCAAAAGACCGTTATTTCCAGGACGATGAGGATGTAGTTACCAAGCTTGTTCCGGAAGGAATCGTAGGTCGTGTTCCTTATAAAGGAACACTTTCTGAAGTGATCTATCAGTATATTGGCGGACTTAGAGCTGGAATGCATTACTGCGGAGCAGCTACAATTGATGATTTACAAAAAGCAAAGTTTGTACGTATCACGGCAGCGGGAATGCGCGAAAGCCATCCACATGATATCTCTATTACTAAAGAGGCACCAAATTATTCTCGCTAGTCAGCGGATAAATTTATATACCAAAGACCTTTTGCTGAGCGGAAGGTCTTTTTACATTTAAAGGAAATAGAAATGATGAAATCCATTTGTGTTTATTGTGGCGCCAACTTTAACGGCGATCCGGTATTGCGTGCCTCCGTAGAAAAGCTGGCGGCAGTGATGGCTGAAAATAACATCAGCCTGGTTTATGGTGGCGGAAGTGTAGGGCTAATGGGTGTTATAGCCGATGAGCTGCTCAAACGTGATGGCCATGTTACTGGTGTGATCCCGCAATTTCTAATGGATAAAGAAGTAGGCCACAAGGGCATCACCGAAATGATTGTCACCAATAACATGCACGAGCGTAAGCAAAAGATGGCTGACCTGGCTGATGGATTCGTGATCCTTCCCGGAGGTTTTGGTACACTCGAGGAGTTTTTTGAAGTACTGACCTGGTTACAGCTTGGTTTACACAATAAGGCGATCGGGGTGTTAAACGTAGGCGGTTTTTATGATCATTTATTTGCACAGATGGACGTGATGGTTGAACACAAGCTGTTGAAGCCGGCTAACCGTGATCTTGTTTTCAATGAATCTGACGCCGAAACCCTGGTTACCAAAATGCAGCATTTTGTGGCTGCACCAGACGAAGTGTGGTTCAAGGACAGGAACCTGATCTGAAAATAATTTGCTAAAACTTAGTCCTGGTTTTTTTGTAGTACTATCAGTATAAAATAAGATTATGGAAAAAATGATTCAGGCGCTATTTGATAGCGAAACCGATGCTTTCAGGGGATTACAGGCCATACAGCAACTGGGTCTTACCAAAGATATCTCTATAGGAGAAACCTACGTATTAACAAAAGATGCGGATGGCAATACTGCGATCAGATCGGCCAAAGATGAAGCGGAAGGATCCGGCGCCTTAGGCGGTGGATTAATCGGCGGATTGATCGGGCTGCTGGCAGGTCCTTTGGGACTGATTGTTGGCGTTGCCGGTGGTATGCTGGCAGGCTCGGCTGGAGAGACTTTAAGGGCCGAAAGTGTTTCTGATTATCTGGATGCTGTTTCTGAGAAAATTCCTAACGGAAAGTCAGTTTTGGTAGCGCACGTTTGGGAAGATTGGGAAACGCCATTGAATAGTGTGTTGCTTCCGATCACTGCGGAAGTGAGCAGATTTAATGTGCATGACGATGTATATGTTCCTGCACAGACTGAGCTGGATAAGATTTCTGCTGACATTAAGGCAGCCGAAATCAGGTTCCTGGAGGCAGATGGAGCCGATAAGGCAGACTGGAACACTACACTGGAGGCACTTCGACTAAAAAGAGAACAACTTCAACATCAGCTGAATTCAAATTATGATCATCAGGAAAAGCAATATCAGACCTGGATTGACCAGCATGAACAGGATGAAATCACTGATGAAGACAAACAAGAACGCGCCGCTAAGCGACTCGAAGCCCAAAAAGCCAGACTTGAGCAGTTAAAGATCAATAAATAGCCTTTGCTAATGGACGTTGATAGATGGTTTCAATGCTGACAAATCTTTTCTGGCATCATAATTACGGGGATATGTTAAACAATAAAAGTTCAAAATCAAGATAGTATGTTAAAGTGGAACGATGTAATTAAATTGGCCGATCAGGGCAGTCCGGCTCCTGACCACACCGTAGTTAAAACAGATGCTGAGTGGAAAGCTCAATTGACAGATGAAGAATATCAGGTGACCAGACTGAAAGGTACTGAGCGCCCGTATAGTTCTGAAATGTGCAGCCTTTTCGAATCAGGACTGTATAGCTGTGTTTGTTGTGATGAATTGTTATTTGACGGCAGAGAGAAATTTGAATCTGGTACTGGATGGCCATCATTTACGCAGCCTGTTAAAGAAAACGCAGTTGCCTATGTTGGCGATAACGCCTATGGCATGCGCAGAATCGAAGCCGTATGTAATACCTGCAAAGCACACCTGGGTCACGTATTTCCCGACGGACCAGCGCCAACCGGCCTTCGTTACTGCATGAATGCAGTTTCATTAAAGAAAGTAAAAGAGACAGTTTAAAATAGCTGATCTGCTTACGAGCTACCCTGTCTGGCAAAACCAGGCAGGGTATTTTTTTGCCATAGATCTTTTTTGCCGGGATAAATATTTGACTAAATTAGCCCTGTTATAAACTTACGCTAATGAACTCAAGATTAATCGCCCTATGTGTTCTGACGCTCGCTTTTGCCGGGTGCCAGGAAGAAAATGACGACAAGGTAAAAACTGTAGACCAAAGCGGATCTGTAGAGATGAAAGTCGGGATCTCGCATCTGAATGACTCTTTGGATGTGATGAAAACTGAAAATGTGTTTTGGGTTAAAGGTAAAAGTCATAAAACCGTGTTCAGACTTGACACAATCCCTTCTTTAGGCAGTACCAAAGAAGTTGCCGAGAATACTGCAGGAGATGATACGACGGTTACCATCAAGAAAAATTATCAGATATTTATTACGGTTAAATAACAGGATGAAGAAGTCAAAAATAGTCTCTCTGGTACTCATCACTTCAGCACTGGCTGCCTGTAATAAACCAAAGCCGAACTGGGACAGCAATGAGGTCTACATGCGCTCAGATTCAACCGCCAACTATACCCACACCCATGGGGCACACGTGCCTTTGTTTTTGTGGTATTATGCGTTCAGACCTTATGGAATGTTTTATGGGAATAGCTATCATCATGCCGGCTATTATTCTGGTGGCGTAAGCCGGAACTCCAACATAGGCAGCTCGGCAGCTAAAAGTGCTGCCATAAGAGGCGGTTTTGGTGGTTCACATTCATTTTCAGTATCTTCATAATGGAAAGAATATCGATATACGCCAGGAATAACTGGCAGGCTGCGGTAGAAAAGCTTGGATTTGGCTTTCACACTGCTGATATCCCATACTGGAAGGAAGATGCCTATTATGAATTTACGCTTGCCGAAGTGACGCTGATAGAAAAGGCAACCACCGAACTTTGGGGCATGTGCCTGGAAGCTGTGCAGCATGTCATAGACCATCGCTTATATGCTTTGTTTGCCATACCTGAAAGGGCCTTTCCGCTGATCGAAAAAAGCTGGAATGAGGATGCCCCCGCGCTTTACGGAAGGTTTGATTTTGGTTATGATGGCACCCAGCTCAAGCTATTCGAGTTTAACGCAGATACCCCGACATCTCTTTTTGAAGCGGGCATTGTCCAGTGGTTCTGGTTACAGGACTTTGATAAAAGCAGGGATCAGTTCAATTCTGTTCACGAAAAACTGATTGCTTACTGGAAATATCTTAAACCCTATTTATTTGATGGACCGGTCCATTTTGCTTGTGTTAAACAATCGCTCGAAGATCTGACAACAACAGAATACATCCGTGATTGCGCCATTCAGGCCGGGCTGGAAACCAAGCTTATTTTTATAGATGACCTGGGTTGGGACGCCGCAAGAAAGGTATTCGTGGATATGGAAGATCAGGAAATGAAAAACGTATTCAAGCTGTATCCCTGGGAATGGATGGTTAAGGAACCGTTTTTTGAACAGATGCTGCAACAGCAGCAGATGTACTGGATTGAACCCGCCTGGAAAATGCTATTATCAAATAAGGCTATTCTACCCATTTTATGGGAACTTTTTCCAAACTGTCCGTATTTACTTCCGGCGTTTACGGAAGCAGAAAATACGTTAAAAAGTTATGTTAAAAAACCATTGCTTTCCCGCGAGGGAGCTAATGTGCAGATCGTCAGAAACGATTTTGTGACCGCACAGACCAAGGGAATTTACGGTGCTGAGGGATTTATTTGTCAGGGGCTATTTGAGAGTAAATCATTTCACGGAATTGTCCCTGTAATCGGATCCTGGGTTATTGGTCAGGAACCGGCAGGAATGGGCATCCGGGAATCTGAAAGTCTGATTACCGACAATACCTCCTGTTTTATACCACATTTAATCAAAGGCTAGACCGAATTGTTATGAACAAAATTCTGTGCGTTATTTTTTTGTTGGCCAGCTCATTGACACTGTCTGCTCAGGTGAGTATTATCCCACAACCTAAACAGATCAGCTATCCTGTTAATAAAGGTAATTTTATCCTTAATTCGGAAACAGAACTTGTTACTCAGCATGCCGGTTTACAATCTTCTGTTGATTTTTTGAATAACTATTTGCAAACTAATTTCGGATTTAAACTGAGGCAGGTCAAATCTGCAGGATCAAATGCCAATGCAATTTATCTGCGGTACAAAAAGAATAGTAAGAATAAACCGGGTGCTTATAACCTGGCGGTCAAAAATAGACGCATTGAACTGACAGCTGGTTCTGATGAAGGTGTTTTCTACGCAGTACAGAGTCTGATTCAATTGTTGCCTGTAGTCAAAACAGCGGAAGTCAATGTTCCATTTGTGTACGTCGAAGATGAACCCCGATTTGCATACAGAGGGATGCACCTGGATGTGAGCAGACACTTTTTTCCGGCAGCATTTGTGAAAAAATACATTGATTACATCGCGATGCATAAAATGAATTATTTTCACTGGCATCTTACTGACGACCAGGGCTGGCGGATAGAAATTAAGAAGTACCCTAAACTTACAGAAATTGGCGGTTTCAGAAATGGTACAATTACGGGACATTTTCCCGGTGATGGCAACGACGGTAAAAATCATGGTGGTTTTTATACACAGCAGGAAATTAGAGAAATTGTAGCCTATGCAGCTAAAAGATACGTCACCATCATTCCGGAAATTGAAATGCCGGGCCATGCCTCGGCAGCAATTGCAGCATATCCTGAACTTAGCTGCTTTCCGGATGAAGATACGGCTTTACCAAAAGGAACAATCTGGTCTGGTTCTCAAAAAGGTAAACAGGTTCAGCAGACCTGGGGGGTATTTAACGACGTGTTTAGCCCAACGGAGACCACATTTAATTTCCTTCAGGATGTTATTGATGAAGTTGTACCGCTTTTCCCTGGAAAATATATCCATATCGGCGGAGATGAATCACCTAAGGACAACTGGAAACGTTCTGCATTTTGTCAACAGCTTATAAAACAACGCGGACTAAAAGATGAGCATGGGCTGCAGAGTTATTTCGTGCAGCGCATGGAAAAATACATCAATGGAAAGGGTAAGCAGATTATTGGATGGGACGAAATATTGGAAGGAGGACTTGCACCAAACGCGACAGTAATGAGCTGGCGTGGAGAGGAAGGGGGAGTTGAAGCTGCCAGGTTGAAGCATCAGGTGATCATGACACCTGGTGGGTTTGTTTATTTTGACCATTCTCAATCCAGGCTTGATGATTCTTTAACGATTGGGGGATACACCACCATTCAAAAGGTTTATGCGTACGAGCCAGTTCCAAAAGAACTGGAAGCTGCTGATCAAAAATATATATTAGGCGCTCAGGCCAATCTCTGGACTGAATATATTACCAACACTACCAAGGTCCAATATCAGATTTTCCCAAGAATGGCAGCACTGAGTGAAGTACTCTGGAGCCAGAAATCTTTACGGAACTGGGCAGATTTTGAATCAAGACTTAAACAACAACTCGCCAGGTATGAGCTATGGCAGTACAGCTATAGTAAAGCTGTACTATCAGAAGAGCCGCCGGCGAAACCAAATTAATATATGAGTTATACAGCTTCAGCAAATCGCTACCAGGATATGCCCTACCGTAAATGCGGAAACAGCGGCATCAAATTGCCCTTATTGTCGTTAGGCCTTTGGCATAACTTCGGGGATGTGGATATTTCAGAAAATTACAGTAAAATTCTTCATCTGGCTTTTGACAACGGGATCACACATTTTGATCTTGCAAATAACTATGGCCCACCTTATGGTACTGCGGAATCAAACTTTGGACGACTACTCGCCCGGGATTTTAAAAGTTATCGGGATGAGCTGATCATTTCTACGAAGGCTGGATATGATATGTGGAAAGGACCCTATGGCGACGGAGGTTCCAAAAAATATCTGGTTTCCAGTCTTGATCAGAGCCTGAAAAGAATGGGGCTGGATTACGTGGATATTTTTTATCACCACAGACCAGATCCGGAAACGCCTCTGGAAGAAACCATGCGCACACTTGATTTATTTGTCCGTCAGGGTAAAGCCCTATACGTTGGTATTTCAAATTACCAGGCGGAAGATGCAGCAAAAGCATTTAAAATACTTCAGGAACTTGGCACACCTTGTCTTATTCATCAGCCGAAATATTCCATGCTCGAAAGATGGCCTGAAAATGGTTTGTTAGATCTGCTGGAACAAGAGGGTGTAGGCTGCATTCCTTTTTCACCATTAGCGCAGGGCCTGCTCACCAATAAATATTTACACGGTATCCCGGATGACTCACGTGCAGGGAAGTCGACAGGCTATTTGCAGCCGTCAGCAATTACTGAAGGGCAACTAGCCCAGGTCAGGGCGCTCAATACGCTTGCTGCTTCGCGAAACCAAAGCCTGGCACAAATGGCTTTAAGCTGGCTGATGAAAGATGAGCGGGTTACTTCGGTATTGGTTGGCGCAAGTAAACCTGAACAGCTTGCCGATTCCCTGAAATGTCTTGAACACCTGGAATTTTCAGCAGAAGAACTTAGTCAGATCGCGCAAATCCTTGCTTAATCTGATTGCTGCTATACCGAATCCTGAAACGGACTATAGTTTCATGAATTTACTTTTTAACTTGCCCGCATGGATATAGAATTCAACAAAAATGAGGATGTAAATAAGCAGCATGTCTTTGAATTGAAGACACGGCTTAAAAAGATATATTTAGGTGGAGGAGAAAAGAGTGCGGCAAAGCAAAAGGCGAAAGGAAAGCTTCTTGCCAGGGACCGGATTGCTTATTTAATTGATCAGGAAAGCGAATTTCTGGAGGTTGGCGCCTTTGCTGCTGATGGTATGTATGCCGACCAGGGCGGGTGTCCTTCAGCAGGCGTAGTTTGCGGGATAGGATATGTCTCAGGCAGGCAGTGCATGATTGTTGCCAATGATGCCACGGTTAAGGCGGGCGCATGGTTTCCCATGACTGCTAAAAAAAACCTCAGAGCTCAGGAAATTGCCATGGAGAACCGATTACCGGTGATCTATCTGGTAGATAGTGCAGGCGTTTATCTACCCATGCAGGACGAAATATTTCCTGATAAGGAACATTTCGGACGCATGTTCAGAAATAATGCCCTGATGTCTTCGGACGGAATCGTTCAGATCTCTGCGATTATGGGATCCTGTGTAGCCGGTGGGGCCTATCTGCCCATCATGAGTGATGAAGCTATGATTGTAGAAGGTACAGGGTCTGTTTTTCTAGCTGGCTCATATCTGGTTAAATCAGCGATCGGCGAGGATATCGATAACGAGGCACTTGGCGGTGCAACTACACACTGTGAAATTTCGGGGGTTACAGATTATAAACACCCCGATGACCAGACTTGTCTGGATAGCATCAGGAATATCATGAGTAAGCTTGGCGCACCGCAGGTTGCGGGCTTCGACCGGATTAAACCTGCAGCTCCCAAAATGGATCCGAAGGAATTGTACGGTATACTTCCTGACAGCAGGGAAAAGCCTTATGAAATACTAGACATCATACACCGCCTGGTGGATGACTCTGAATTTGAGGAATACAAAAAACTATATGGTCAGAGTATTGTTTGTGGCTTAGGCAGGATTGACGGATGGGCGGTAGGTATTGTTGCCAACCAGCGTAAAGTGGTTAAATCTAAGAAAGGGGAGATGCAGTTTGGAGGTGTTATTTATTCGGATAGTGCTGATAAGGCGGCGAGGTTTATCATGAACTGTAATCAAAAGAAAATTCCCCTGGTTTTTTTGCAGGATGTAACCGGATTTATGGTAGGCAGCAGGTCGGAACAGGGTGGGATTATTAAAGATGGTGCGAAGATGGTGAACGCCGTTGCCAATTCTGTAGTTCCTAAGTTTACTATTGTGATGGGCAATTCATATGGTGCGGGCAATTATGCGATGTGTGGAAAGGCATACGATCCGCGACTGATCTACGCCTGGCCTACAGCTAAAATTGCGGTAATGGGCGGCTCCCAGGCGGCAAAAACGCTTTTGCAGATTCAGGAGGCATCGCTGAAAGCAAAGGGAGAAACCATTACTCCCGAAAAGGAAGCCGAACTGCTTGCTGAGATTACTGACCGGTATAATGCCCAGACTACGCCCTATTATGCTGCAGCAAGACTTTGGGTTGATGGGGTCATAGATCCTGCTGATACCCGCAAAGTAATCTCAATGGGCATAGAAGCGGCAAATCAGTCGCCGATAAAAAGACAATTTAAT
>Ga0247815_10001817_pt1 | contig 16156 bp, 14 predicted proteins | sample UWRJL194509B1_FD_181014 | JGI IMG/M metagenome (GOLD analysis project Ga0247815, IMG submission 181014) | Plant litter microbial communities from Arlington Agricultural Research Station in Wisconsin, United States - UWRJ-L194-509B-1 | ecosystem: Environmental > Terrestrial > Plant litter >...
AACACGAGGTGGATTCCGGATGCTCGCGCCAGCTGGGTGATGCGCACGATCGAGTCTTCGACGTCCCGCGGCGCGACCATCATGAGGTCGGCGAGCTCGTCGACCACGACCAGCAGGTACGGGTACGGCTTGAGGGTGCGCTGACTGTTCTCGGGCAGGGTGATCTCGTTCGCGAGCACCGCCGCGTTGAAGTCGTCGATGTGGCGGAAGCCGAAGCTCGCCAGATCGTCGTAGCGCATGTCCATTTCTTTCACGACCCAGGCCAGGGCTTCCGCGGCCTTTTTCGGGTTCGTGATGATGGGGGTGATGAGGTGCGGGATGCCGGCGTACGGAGCCAATTCGACGCGCTTCGGGTCGATCAGAACCATGCGCACCTCCGTGGGCTTCGCGCGCATCAGGAGCGAGGTGATCATCGAGTTGACGAAGCTGGACTTACCCGAGCCGGTCGAGCCGGCGACCAGGAGGTGGGGCATCTTGGCGAGGTTCGCGACCACGAATCCGCCCTCGACGTCCTTACCGAGTCCGATGGTCATCGGGTGCGAGCTCGAGGTGCTGGCCTTGGAGCGCAGCACATCGCCGAGCGACACGATCTCGCGGTCGGCGTTCGGCACCTCGACGCCGATCGCACTCTTGCCGGGGATCGGGGCGAGGATGCGCACCTCGTTGCTCGCCACGGCGTAGGACAGGTTCTTGGTGAGCGCGGTGACCCGTTCCACCTTCACGCCCGGGCCGAGCTCGATCTCGTAGCGGGTCACTGTCGGGCCCCGGCTGAATCCGGTCACCCGCGCATCGACGGAGAACTGCTTGAGCACCTCGGTGATCGCCGCGACGATCGCGTCGTTCGCCTCGGAGCGGGTCTTCGGCGGGGTGCCGGGCACGAGCGAGGATGCCGCGGGCAGTCGATAGGGCGCTGTCGGCGCGGCGTTCGGCACGACCACATCCGTGTCGAACTCCCCCGCGGCGCCCTTCAGCGATGCGGTGTCGGAGAAACCGGGGAGCAGGTCGGCCACGAGCGGACCGCCGTCGTCACGGATCGCCGTTGCGGGAGCCGCGACATCCACCTCTCCGGTGAAGCGTTTGACGGCGCTCTCTGCCTGGTCGAGGTCGACGAGCACCTCGGTGAGCGGCTCGGGCGGCGGCGTGCGGTCGATGACGCTCCCGCGGTCGATCACGTCGGTCTCATCGGCGCGCGAGATGACCGGGGTGTCGAAGGCAGGGTCGTCTTCGCGCTTGGTCTTGTTGCGGCGCCACCAGGGCAGCTGGGCGTCGTCCTCGTCGTCGAGGCCCAGATCGTCGAGGTCGCCGAAGCCGACACTGTCGGCTTTCGTTTTCGACGCGGACTTCGGCTCGGCGAGCTGGGCGCCGAACAGGTAGGCGTACAGCTCGCGGAAGCGCGCACCGACCCGGTTCGGCGGTGTCTTGGTGATGATGAACAGCGACAGCACCAGCAGCACGATCACGATCGGGATCGCGAGATAGGCGGTACCCACGGCGATGAGCGGGGCGGCCAGCACCCAGCCGATGATGCCGCCCGCGGTGGCGAGCACGGTCATGCCCTGCGATGGATGCGGCTGGCCGCCGAAGATATGGCAGAGCGCGCTGACGGTGATCAGCAGGATGCCCAGGCCGATACCGATGCGACCGTTGTCGTGCACGGACGCCGGATGCCGGAACAGCCAGAGCGCGAACAACAGCATGATCACTGGCAGGGCGAAGGCGACCCGACCGAACAGGCCGCCGAAGGTCCACGAATCGAGGGCAATGGCAATGGGGTCGGTCGGGTTGAACCATTCGACGACGGCGCCCGCGATCGCCAGCACGAAGATGAAGAAGGGCACACCGTCGCGCCGCTCGTCCTTGGCGAGGGTCTCCTTGCCGAACACCCGGGCAGCACCGCCGACGATGTGCGCGAGACCGAGCCACGCGGCACTGAGCAGGCCGGGCTTGGACTCGACGGTCTGGGCCACGGGCAGCTTTCGCGTCGTGCCCTTACCGGTCGCCCGACCCGCGGCGGTCGTGCGGGAGCTCGAGGCGCGGGCGCGCGGGGTCGACTTGGTACTCGTAGCCATGAGAACAAAGGTAAACGGCAGGGACGACAGACCCGCGGATGCCCGGGGCGCGTGTTCTCGGACCGGCCAGAGCCCCGCCGACCATGAAATGACGAACGGCGAGTCATCCATGAGGATGACTCGCCGTCGTCGTTGCTCGATTGAGCCTAGGCCTCGATGACGACCGGAACGATCATGGGGCGACGGCGGTGCGTGGAGTTGACCCAGCGACCCACCGTGCGACGGATGACCTGGCTGTACGAGTGCGTGTCACGGGTTCCGTTCTCCGCGGCCTGATACAGCGCCTTGATGATCATCGGCTTGACGTCGTCGAAGACCTTCTCGTCTTCGGCGAAACCACGAGCCTGGATCTCCGGGCCGACGATGGTGCGACCGGTCTGCACATCGACCGCCACGAAGATGGAGACGAAGCCCTCCTCCGAGAGGATGCGGCGATCCTTGAGGTCGGCATCCGTGATCTCGCCGACGGTGGAACCATCGACGTAGACGTAGCCGAGGTCCAGCTGGCCGACGACCTCGGCATGACCGTCTTTCAGGTCGATGACGGTGCCGTCTTCCCCGATGAAGGTGTGCGATTCCGGCACTCCGCTGAGGATCGCGAGCTCCTGGTTGGCGATGAGGTGCCGATATTCGCCGTGCACGGGGAGCACGTTCTTGGGCTTCAGGATGTTGTAGACGTAGAGCAGCTCGCCGGCGGAGGCGTGTCCGGAGACGTGCACCTTCGCGTTGCCCTTGTGGACGACGTTGGCGCCGAGCTTCATCAGGCCGTTGATCACGCGGTAGACCGCGTTCTCGTTGCCGGGGATGAGGCTGGAGGCCAGGATGACGGTGTCGCCCTTGCCGATCTCGATCTGGTGCTCGAGGTTGGCCATACGTGCCAGCACGGCCATCGGTTCGCCCTGTGAGCCGGTGCTCATGTAGACGATCTTGTTGTCGGGCAGATCGGCGGCCTTCTTGCCGTCGATCAGCACGCCCTCCGGCACGCGGAGGTAGCCGAGCTCGGCGGCGATGGTCATGTTGCGCACCATCGAGCGGCCCATGAAGGCGACGCGCCGTCCGTTGGCGTGAGCGGCATCCAGCACCTGCTGCACACGGTGCACGTGGCTGGAGAAGCTGGCAACGATGACGCGACGGGGAGCGGTGGCCATGACGGCGGCGAGCACCGGTCCGATGTCGCGCTCCGGGGCGGTGAACCCGGGAACGTCGGCGTTGGTGGAGTCAGGCAGGAAGAGGTCGACGCCGGCTTCGCCGAGGCGGGCGAAGGCGCGCAGGTCGGTGATGCGGTCGTCGAGCGGCAGCTGGTCCATCTTGAAGTCACCGGTGTGCAGTACAACGCCGGCCTCGGTCTTGATGGCGACGGCCAGAGCATCCGGGATCGAGTGGTTGACCGCGACGAACTCGAGGTCGAACGGGCCGAGCTGCTCGCTCTCGCCCTCGTGCACGGTCAGGGTGTACGGCGCGATGCGGTGCTCTTTGAGCTTGGCCTCGACCAGCGCAAGCGTGAGGGTGGAGCCGATCAGCGGGATGTCCTGGCGCAGACGCAACAGGTAGGGCACCGCGCCGATGTGGTCTTCGTGGCCGTGGGTGAGCACGACTCCGACGATGTCATCGAGCCGGTCCTTGATCGGGCTGAAGTCGGGCAGGATCAGGTCGACGCCGGGCTGGTTCTCTTCGGGGAAGAGCACGCCGCAGTCGACGATGAGGATCTTGCCGTCGATCTCGTAGGTGGTCATGTTGCGACCGATTTCTCCGAGACCACCAATGGGGGTGACGCGAAGGGTTCCCGGCTTCAGTTTGCGGGGTTCGTACACAGGTGAATTCATTGCATCCAGTGCTCGTGAGTGGTGGGGCCTCGAGCCCCCTGTTTCAAGTTCTGGTCTGGTGCGGCGCGCTCAGCGCGTCGTACCGGCGACCTTGGGCAGAGCGCCGCCCGCGGCCGCATTGCGGTCGGGACGGAAGTTGGTGAGGTCGACGCCTGGGATGGTGCCGACGAGCGCGATCTCGTCTTCGATCAGTGCAGCTTCGGCGTCTTCCGGCCCGACGAGCGGGAGTCGCACGCGCGGGCTGCCGATGCGGCCGAGGCCGTGCAGGATGTACTTCGCTGCGACCGTTCCCGGCACATGGGTCATGACCGCACGCACGAGCGGTTCGAGTTGCTTGTGAGCGGCGGTCGCCGTGTGCAGATCGCCCGCGTTGACGGCGTCGATGATGGCGCGATACGGCGCCGGGGCGATGTTCGCGGTGACACCGATCAGGCCGCTGGCGCCGATGCTGAGGTGCGGGAGCACCATCGCGTCGTCGCCCGAGAAGTAGAGCAGGTCGGTCTGGTTGAGCACGCGACTGACCTCGCTCAGGTCGCCCTTGGCGTCTTTGACGGCACGGATGTTCGGGTGCTGTGCGGCGCGCAGGATCGTCTCGTACTTGATCGGGATGCCGGTGCGTCCCGGGATGTCGTACAGGATCACGGGCAAATCGGTGGCGTCGGCGATCATCCGGAAGTGGGTGAGGACACCGGCCTGCGTCGGCTTGTTGTAGTACGGCGTGACGATCATGACGCCGTCGGCCCCGGCCTTCTCGCTGTGCTTGTACAGCTCGATGGCGTGGGCGGTCTCGTTGGAGCCACCGCCGGTGATGATCTTGGCGCGTCCTGCAGCGACGGACTTGCCCACCTCGACGAGCCGGATCTTCTCCGGGTCGGTCAGGGTGGAGGTCTCGCCGGTCGTGCCGGTGACGACGATGCCGTCGGCTCCCGCGCTGATGACATCGTCGATGTGCTTCTCGACGCCGTCCCAGTCAACCTCGCCGTCAGCGGTGAAGGGGGTCACGAGTGCTACCAGCACCTGGCCGAAGGGATTAGTGGGCGTAGTCACGAGTTACAGGGTATCGCGTCGGAGTGTCCAGGCCGGCGTCGTTCGCGGGCGGCAGACCTCCGCCTGTTCGAGTGCGATCTCAAGCGGCACGACGAGCCTGCTCATCCGTTCGTCTCCTGCCGCTTCTCCTGCCGAAATAACTCGCGGAGCCCAGTGGAGGACGATCGAATCCTCGCGTCCCGGACTGAGCCGTTGGCGCCTGTCGTCGGGATGGCGGAGGCGTGACGAACCCGTCGTGATCGCGACGTGAACCGCTGTCTCGTTCGCGTCGACGAGTCCGTGATGGACGAGGGCGCTGATGCAGGCGAGCCGCCCTCCGATCCGCCACGCCCTCAGGAGTTGGGGCGCCGTGTCTGGCGCGGCGTACCAGCCCTTTCGCACTCTCACGATGCGGCCGTATTCGGAGAGCATTCTCAACTCCCAGGCCGGGTGGCCTCGCGCGTGGAGCTCGCTCGCGCGGGCGACTCCCCCGAGTTCGAGGATGCATTGTTCGATGTGATTCATGCGTAGAGCCTGGATCGCGGACCGCTTGGCCGCAGTCGACAGACCACATTCTGTGGAGCAGGCGATCACATCGTCGGCTGTGAGGGATCGGAAGCATTCGGCCACCCGTTCTGGACTTCCCCGCCACCCGCTGCGGACCTCCCCGCCACCGTTGCACCCGCGATACTCCCGTTATTCAGTTCGCAATGCGTATTAGTGCTCCGTTCCGCAGCAATTCGGGCTACAACAGACACCGTTGCGCCCGTCCCACTGAACAACAGCCCCCCGTTGCTCAGCATCTGATGACTCAGAGTCCGCGCTTTTCGAGCACGTGCTGAATAACGGGGGACGGAATTCCGTCTGGACTGAATAACCGCGGCACAGAACTCCGTCTCAGCTGAATAACCGCGGGACAGAACTCCGTCTGGACTGAATAACGGTGGTCAGATGGGGCGGGCATGCTGAATAACTGAGGCTGATTGGCGGGGGTGGTGCTGAGCAATGGTGGTCGGTCGCTCAGGGGGTGCTGAATAACGGGAGTCTGCCGGGGTTGTCCCTTGGCCAGCCCTGTTCTGTCCGCCATGGGCGCTGCTCTGCGTCTGAGTGTCTTGACGTCTCAGCGTCTCGACGTCTGAGCGTCTCGACGTTCGCAGCCGACGAAGCAGGCAACGGCCCGGTGTGGGCTACGGGGCGACGCGACCGTTTCCGTTGAATGCGGCGTAGGTGAGAGGCATGAGTTCGGCGAACGAGTCCTCGATCTTCTCCGCCACCATCTCGATCTCGCGCTGCGGGAAGGACGGGAAGTGACTGCCCTCGCGCTTCGTGCGCAGGGAGATGAAGTTCATCAGGGAGCGAGCGTTCAGCGTCACGTACATCGAGGAGTAGATGTTCAGCGGCAGAACGATGCGGGCGACCTCACGGGCTACACCGGCCTCGAGCATCCGTTGATAGGACTCGAAGGCCTCCGTCGACTGGCGACGAGACTCGGCCTGGACCAGCTCGGTCTGCTCGGGCGTGCCCGGCTCGAAGGTGTATGCCCCGGGCTTGCCGACCTGTACCAGGTTGCGCTCCGCACCGGGAACGTAGAAGACCGGCTTCAGCTCGCGATAGCGGCCGGACTCCTCGTTGTACGAGGCGATACGGTGCCGCATGAACTCGCGGAACACGAAGATCGGCGCCTGCACGTAGAAAGTCATCGAGTTGTGCTCGAACGGCGAACCGTGGCGGTCGCGCATCAGATAGTTGATGAGCCCACGAGCACGCTTGTCGTCGCCGTCGGTGTCTTCCGAAGCCTGGGCCGCCTCGAGCGTCTGCTCGCCCTGGGTCGACACCCGCGCGGCGAACAGCACATCGGAGTCGTGAGCGCTCGACCGCACCAACTCCACGGTCACATCGGAACGGAAAGCGATCTCAGGAGTCTCATCTGGCACGGACATCACGATAGCGAGGGCGGACGACATCCGTCGCCCGACATCCCGAAGCCCCGGCCCGATCACCCTGCGCAACCCCCTGGGCCCCGCAATGTGCGTCACATAGGCTGGGCCCAGACCCGCCCGGGGCGGTCGGGCTCACGGAGGAGGATTCATGGCAGTCACCAGTGAAGCAACGACCCTGTGGCACGGAAACCTCGTCGCGGGAGACGGAACGACGACCCTGGACTCCTCCAATTCGGCCGAGTTCCCGGTCAGCTGGGCGGCCCGCGCACATGGCGAAGCCGGAAAGACCAATCCCGAAGAACTGCTCGGCGCCGCCCACTCCGCCTGCTACTCGATGGCCTTCGCGAACCTGCTCACCACTGCGGGCACACCACCCGAGCGGCTGCAGGTGACCGCCGCTGTGACCTTCGACCCCGCGGAGGGAATCACCGGCAGTCATCTGCTCGTGAGCGCGAAGGTCCCTGGCATCAGTGAGGCCGACTTCCAGTCGATCGCCGCCGAGGCGAAGAAGACGTGCCCGGTCTCCCGTGCGCTGGTCGGAATCCCGATCACCCTCGAAGCCGGACTCGCCTGATGGCCGAGGTCGGCACCAACCCCCAGCGCGTGCTCGTGGCCGGTGGCAGCGGCTTCATCGGGACGGAACTGGTGCGCCAACTACGCGAGGCTGGTCAACAGGTCACCGTTCTGGTTCGCGACGAACCGCGCGAGGACTGGCAGGCGTCGTGGTCACCCTCGACGGGCGTGCTCGACACCGGCCTCATGGACGACGCCGACGCCGTCATCAACCTGTCCGGAGCCTCCATCGGCAAGCTCCCGTGGACGCACAAGTACCGCGAGGAGATCCTGCAGTCGCGACTCGACGCGACCAGGACTCTGACGGATGCCATGGCCCGTGCCACGACCCCGCCCGCTGTCTTATTGAGCGGCTCTGCCGTCGGCATCTACGGCAACCGCCCGGGAGAGACGCTCACCGAAGAGTCCCCCCGCGGACCCGGCTTTCTCGGCGACGTCGTCGAACAGTGGGAGCGCGCGGCGCACCTCGCCCCAGCCGGCACACGCGTCGTCACCGTGCGCACCGGGTTGGTCATCGGCGACGGCGGATCGCTCAAGCCGATCATGGCGCTCACGCGCGTGGGCCTCGGCTCGCGTCTCGCCAAGGGCGACGACGTCTGGCCCTGGATCAGCCTCTACGACGAAGCTGCCGCCATCCGCTACCTGCTCACATCGACACTGAGCGGCCCAGTGAACCTCGCCGGACCGACCGCGGCCACCTCCGGCGAGATCACCAAGTACGTGGCGCACAAGATGCACCGACCGTATGCGTTGGCGGTGCCGGAGTTCGCAATCGACCTCGCCCTGCAGGACGCCGGCGAAGAACTGCTGCTGAGCAGCCAACACGTCTCGTCGCAGAAACTGATCGACGACGGCTTCGTGTTTCGCGATCAGACGGTGGAGCAGGCGATCGACGAGTTCCTGTAAGACTGTCGAGCTCTACCGTCGCGTTTGGCGCTCCAAGGCGATAGACCGGCGGATCGACTGACGCGCGCGACGGCGGTCACCGCTGGCGTCGTAGGCGAGCCCCAACCGAAACCACGCACGCCACGAACCGGGGTCGGCCTCGACCTCGGCCTTGTAGCGCGGAAACTCCGCATCCGCCGCTTCCCGCACCGGGCGCCCGCTCGCCCGCGTGGGTAGGTCGTCGACCGGCAACTCACCGGCCTCGGCCAGGATCGTGGTGAGGCGCTGGCTGCGCAGACCGAACACCAGCTCCACGATGAGCGCCCAGAGGCCGATCAGCGGAAGCACGAGTAACGCGATGCCGAGCGCCTTTGCGACGACCTCATCCACCGAGATGAGGCGCACCGCCAACTGGGTCACCAGCACCAGATAGAGCACCAGCAACGCTGTCATGACGAGGGCGCCGAGCCTGCCTCGCATCAGGAAGGATCCGCGGGCGTGCCGAGGTCGATGAGCTGGTCCAGCCCGACCACGACGCCCTCTGTCTGCGTCAGCGCCTGCAGCGCCAGACGGATGCCGGCGACGTACGACGTCGGTGACAAGGTCTCGTGGCTGAGGGTGAGGGTCTCCCCCGTACCCCCGAAGATCACATCCTGCTTGGCGACTACCCCCTGCATGCGCAGACTATGGATGGGCACGCTCGACACCTGCTGACCCCGGGCTCGCTGGTCGGCGTGCGGCGCGATCACCGGGCCGAGGCTCGAGCGAGCGGCTCCGATCAGCTCTGCGGTGCGCACCGCGGTGCCCGAGGGCGAGTCCACCTTGGAGGCGTGGTGCGCCTCGATGATCTCGATCGAATCGAAGAACCGGGCCGCCGTCGCCGCGAACGACGTCGCCAGTACTGACCCGAGGGAGAAGTTGGGGATGACGATGACCCCGAGACCGGGCTGCGCCGCGACCCGCCGGGTGAGGGCGGTGATCCGCTGATTCGACCAGCCGCTGGTGCCCACCAGCACGGGTTTGCCCCTGTCGACCGCGAAGTCGACCACAGACTGGCTGACGGCCGGCACGGTGACGTCGACCACGACATCCGCCACAAGCATCCCATCGAGGGGATCGGCGGAACCGATGCGCGCGACCACCTCGAAACCGTCGAGGTCGTCGACGACCTCGGAGACCAGGCGCCCCATCCTGCCGCTCGCACCGATGATCGCCACAGTCGTTGTCATGGCTCAAAACTACCAAGGCGACAGACCCACGCGGCACGCCAGCCTAGGCTTGAGGTCATGATTACCTGGCGTGAATCCGCTGTAGACGACCCCGCGGCCCACCGCCTGCTGACCGAGTATTTCGCCTCGCGCGCCGAGACATTTCCCGGCGGTGGCTACATCACCGTCTTCCCCTCCCCCGCCGATTTCGTACCGCCGCGAGGAGAGTTCATCGTGGCCCACGACGACGACACCGCGGGTGAAAAGGGAACGGACGAGACAGGCACGGATGTCGGCTGCGGCGGCATCCGCCGGTCACCGTCCGGGGCGGACGGCCTCGTCCGGTTCGAGATCAAGCACCTGTGGTTGCAGCCACAGACCCGCGGGCGCGGTCTCGGGCGCGCGCTGCTCGGCGAGCTGGAGCGCCGTGCCCGTGAGCTCGGCGCTCAGGAACTCGTGCTCGACACCAATGCCAGCCAGGAAGCGGCCTCCGGGCTATACCGGTCGGCCGGGTACGTCGAGGTCGCGCCGTACAACGACAACCCGAACGCCACACATTGGTACCTGAAGCGGCTTTAGAACGGCTGCGCCCGGTGCTGCCTAAAACGGCTGCGCCCAGTGATCTCTAGAACGGCTGCGCCCGGTGCTGTCTAAAACGGCTGCGCCTCGGGCAACCCGGTACGCAGCTCGGGCGGCAGATGCGCGAGATCGTTGTACGTGATCAGCACCGGCGATTTCACCGACCGCACGCGGATGATGGTGAGACCGCAGTTCGCCTGGTTGAGTCCCATCCAGCGCCACGCCGGTGCCCCGAACACCTCGCGAACGAACCAGGCGATCACGAAGTTGTGCGTGATGAGCAGATCATGACGATCCTCGCGCGACGGCGTCAGCCACTCGGCCACGGCATCCGCCATCTGAGCCTCGCCGGCCTCGATCTGCTCGCGGGTAATCGACCCGAAGAACGGTTCGAAGGCGTGCGGCATGTCCTCCGTCGGACCGGACGGGATGCAGTCGAACAACAGCGCCGAGGGCTTCGAGTCGAGACTCGGCATGCTCGCCGTCATGATCTTGGCCGTGTCCTCGGCCCGCTGCAGCGGAGAATGCCAGGCGCCGGTGAACGGCACACCGCTCAGCCGGTCGGCGATCGCCTTGGCCTGCCGCTGGCCGCGTCCGGAGAGCGGGCCGTCGGGAAGACCGTATTCGGCATCCTGTTGTTCGCCGTGGCGGACGAGGTAGAGATAGCGGGACATCGTTGTTCCTGTCGTGCAGTAGTTCTAGAGAAGGTGCGGTGCGATGGAGGTGCTAGACGAGTCCGGTGAAGGCGTCCTCGTCAATGGTGCCCACGGCGGCGATCGAGATCGGGCGCGACACGAGGTCTGACGCCAATTCCCGGACGTCGTCGGCGGTGACGAGGTTCAGGCGACGCAGCGACTCGTCGAGATCGGCGAACTCGCCGAGCGTGATCTCCGCGCGACCCAGGCGCGACATGCGGGTGTCGGAATCTTCGAGGGCTAGCGCGGATGCTCCGCTCAGCTGACCGACGGCGCGGCGCATCTCCTCCGCCGTCACGCCCCCGTCAGCCAGACGACGGAACTCGCCGAGCAACAGCTCACTCACCTGAGCGGCTTTGGCCGGCGAGCATCCCGCGTACAGACCGAACAGTCCGTTGTCGGAGTAGCTCGGCGAGAACGAGTAGACGGAGTAGGCCAGCCCGCGCTTCTCGCGGATCTCCTGGAACAGGCGCGAGGACATCCCGCCGCCCAGAACCGAGTTGAGTACGGCCATGGTGGAGCGACGGTCGTCCCCCGCGGGGATGCCGGGAACACCGATGAGGATGTTCGCCTGCTCGATCGGGCGCTGGACCACGACGAGCGGGCTGCCCCGCTCGATCAGATCTCCGGATGCGACACGCCGCTCGACCGGCACTGCCTCCTGGGAGAGGTCCCAGCCCGCAGCGAGCAACGCGCGCTCGACGCCGGCGACGAGTTCGTCGTGGTCGACGGCGCCTGCGACGGTGATCACGAGATCCTGAGCGCGATAGTTCTCGCGATAGTGCTCCCAGACGCGATCCCGGGTCGCGGCCTCGATCGTCGCCGGGCTTCCGCCGATCGGCCGACCCAGGGGGTTGTCACCGAGGACCGCTTCGAAGAACCGCTCGCTGACGACATCCGAGGGGTCGTCGTCTGCCATCGCCAGTTCTTCGAGGATGACACCGCGCTCGGTCTCGAACTCCTCGGCATCGATCACCGACGAGGTGATCATGTCGGAGAGGACCTCGACCGCCATCGGCAGGTCGCGATCCTGCACCTTCGCGTAGTAGCAGGTGTATTCCTTGGCGGTCACCGCGTTGTGTTCACCGCCGACCGCATCGAAGCTCACGGCGATGTCGAGGGCGCTGCGGGTGGTCGTCCCCTTGAACAGCAGGTGCTCGAGGAAGTGCGTGCTGCCGTAGGTGTCGGGGCGCTCGTCCCTCGATCCGACGGCGACCCAGTAGCCGATCGTCGAGCTGCGCGCACCCGGCACCTGCTCGCTGAGGATGCGCACCCCGCTCGGCAACACGGTGCGACGCACGCGTGAGTCGCCGGATGCGGTAAAGGACAGGTCGGCAAGGCCGAGGGGTAGCGGGACTGCACCATTCATCGGATTGAGCCTACGTCACCGGGGCCGGGCGACGGACCGATCGGGTCCCCCGAATTGGGGACAGAACACGAGAATAAATTGTGGACAGACCGACCTGTCTGTCCTCAACCTGTGTTAGCTTCGATATATCGGAAGCCGGACGCACCTAGTCGTCAGGTAGCCGGGAGAGTCACCCGAAGACCCTCCCGGCTCCGCACCCGAAGCGGATCCGATTGCAGAACCGCGAGCCACACGGCCCGCGGGGTAGAACTCCGGATCTTCCCCCCGAGATCCGGATAGCTGCCGACCGGCTTGACGACACCTAGCCGACTAGCCCGAGGGAGCCACGCTGTGCCAGTTGTAGATTCTGATCCGACGGCACAGCGTGCCCCCGGCTACCCGCCCCGCCGCGTCGTTCCCCCGGCCGCGGCCAAGCTGCGCATCCTCGCGACGGCCGACCGGCTGTTCTACGACGAGGGCATCCGCAGCGTCGGCATCGACCGCCTCATCAGCGAGTCGGAGGTGACCAAGGCCACCTTCTACAAGCACTACGGGTCTAAAGACCGACTCATCCTCGAGTACGTCAAATCTCGGCACCGCGCCGACGTGGCGGCGACCGAGCAGCTCATCGATCAGGCAGAGACCCCCAAGGATGCCGTGCAGGCACTCATCGCGGCCCTCGTCGCCGACATCCAGCGCCCCGACTTCCGCGGCTGCGCGTTCATCAACGCCGCCGCCGAGTTCGGCGACGAGGATCACCCCGTGCGCGAGACCGTCAACGAGCATCGGGACTGGTACACCGACACGCTGGCCGCCCTGTTCTCCCGGCTCGGGCATCCGTTGCCCGGGGATGCGGCAGACGACTTCATCCTGGCGCGCGACGGCGCCATGGCGGGCGGCTACGCCGGCGACGCGATCGCGGCGTCGATGGCACTACAGCGCGCGGGCGCCCGCATCCTCGCCAGCTAGGCGACTCACCAGCTGGCGACTCACCTGTTGGGCGACTCGCACGCTCGGCGGCTCGTCTGCTACGCCGAGGCGCGATCGAGCGCGGCGAGCTGGTGGCGAGTGAGCTGGATCGTCGCTGCCGCCATCAGGTCGAGCACCTGGGCGGCGTGGCTGGCGCTGGCCACCGGGGCCACGACGTTGCGCTTGGTAAGCAACCACGCCAGAGATACCGCGGCCACGCTCGCGCCGGTGATGCCCTGCGCGTGCTGTTCGGCCACGATGGAATCGAGGCAGGCCAGCACCCGGAGGCCACGACGACCGAGATATCGACCGGCGTCGGCACCACGCGGGTTGCGCGCGACATCCGCGCGACTGCGGTACTTGCCGGTGAGAAAGCCACTCGCGAGAGCGAACCGGGGCATCACACCGAGCTGCTGCTGTGCCGCGACCCGGGCGATATCGGCCTCGAATATGCGCCGATGCACGAGGTTGTAGTGCTGCTGCACCGCGACCATGGGCGTGACACCGAGCTGGGCAGCGATCACGCGAGCCTCGATGAGGCGGTCACCCACGTGGTCTGAGGCGCCGAAGTAGCGGACCTTTCCCATGCGCACGAGGTCATCGACGGCGAACAGCGTCTCTTCGAACGGCACAGTCGCGTCGTCGATGTGCAGGTAGAGCAGGTCGATGTGGTCGGTGCGCAGCCGGCGCAGTGAATCGTTGACCGCCTGGGACACCGCATTGGCGGTGACGCCAGGGCTGTCCGCACCCTTGCCGACCTTCGTCGCCACGACCACCCGATCGCGATTGCCGCGGGAGCGCATCCAGTTGCCGATCATGATCTCGCTCCGCCCGCCGGCGTAGGAGTCCGCAGTGTCGACGAAGTTGCCGCCGTGGTCGGCGTAGGTGTCGAGGATGTCTTCGGTGGTCTGGGTATCCGCGGTCCAGCCGAAGACATTGCCGCCGAGGGCGAGAGGAAACACGCGGAGGTCGGACTGGCCGAGGCGGCGTCGAAGGGCGAGTGGTGCGGTCGTCATGGTCTCCGTTGGCGAATACACCGGCGGCGCGACATTCGGCATCGGCAGAACCTGTGTCATGCGCACCCCCCGGTGTCTCGACGATCTGTCTGGTCGTCGCGGTCCCGCATCATCGATGCAGGCCCCCTGGGTGCACAGTAGCCGACGGCGCAGCCCAGCCGCAGGCATTGCCATCGCCGTGAACCAATCGTTATCTAGCTCGCCAGCGCGCGGTTTTCTGGATGTCCCCGACGAGGCACTGGCAGAGCGGTGACCCGGTGACTAGCGTGGCGGACGGGTCGTGCGATCGCCGCCGATCCTGAAAGGAATTGGCATGGTCAACGACCCGCACTGGCGCCTTCCGCAGGTGCCCACTTTCACCCTCGAGAGCCCCGACTTCGACAACGACGGCCCACTCCCCTCCTCCGCTCGCCAAGACGGCGGCAACATCTCCCCCGAATTGCACTGGTCGGGTGCGCCGGCCGAGACGAAGAGCTTCGTCCTGACGGTCTACGACCCCGACGCCCCCACCGGCAGCGGCTTCTGGCACTGGGCGGTGTACGACATCCCGGCAGCGACGATCGAGCTACCGGCTGGTGCAGGCGATCAGGGCACACTGCCGAAGGGCGCGATCACCTCGCCCAATGAGATGCGCACGCAGCAGTACATCGGCGCGGCGCCGCCGCCCGGTGACGGCCCGCACCGCTACTTCTTCACGCTCAGTGCTCTGGATGTCGAGACCCTCGACGTTCCCGATGACGCGACGCCGGCCGTGCTCGGCTTCATGATGCGCGGCAACGTCATCGCGCGTGCGAAGCTCGTCGGGCTGGCCGAGACCCCGGAGTAGTCCGCCGTTTCAGCCGTGCAGACGACGAAGGCCGCCCCACGCAAACGTGGAGCGGCCTTCGTTTCGTGCGGTTCAGTGACTAGTTGTCGTTCTGCGGCTCGTTCTCCGAGAACTCGACGATCGACTCGACCGGCTCGGCGGCAGCCTCATCGGCCTCGACCGGCGCGAGCGACAGCTTTCCGCGGTCGTCGATCTTGGTGATCTGCACCTGGATCTTCTGGCCGACCGCGAGCACGTCCTCGACGTTCTCGACGCGCTTGCCACCGGCGAGCTTACGGACCTCGCTGATGTGCAGCAGGCCGTCCTTGCCGGGGGTGAGCGAGACGAACGCGCCGAAGGTCGCGATCTTGACGACGGTTCCGAGGAACCGCTCGCCGACCTCGGGGTTCAGCGGGTTCGCGATGGCGTTGACCGCCGCGCGAGCCGCCTCGGCCGACGGGCCATCGACGGCGCCGATGTACACGGTGCCGTCATCCTCGATCGAGATGTCCGCTCCGGTGTCGTCCTGGATCTGGTTGATCGTCTTGCCCTTCGGGCCGATCAGCTCGCCGATCTTGTCGATCGGGATCTGGACCGAGATCACGCGGGGCGCGGTCGGTGCCATCTCATCCGGGGCGTCGATCGCCGCGTTGATGACCGAGAGGATCGCGGTGCGAGCCTCCTTGGCCTGCTTCAGCGCACCGTCGAGCACCGACGACGGGATGCCGTCGAGCTTGGTGTCGAGCTGGATCGCGGTGACGAACTCGGAGGTACCGGCGACCTTGAAGTCCATGTCGCCGAGCGCGTCTTCCGCACCGAGGATGTCGGTGAGTGCGGCGTAGCGGGTCTCACCGTCGACCTGGTCGGAGACGAGGCCCATCGCGATACCCGCGACCGGGGCGCGCAGCGGCACACCGGCGTTGAGCAGCGAGAGGGTGGAGGCACAGACGGAACCCATCGACGTCGAACCGTTGGAGCCGAGAGCCTCGGACACCTGGCGGATCGCGTAGGGGAACTCCTCGCGGGGCGGCAGCACCGGTACGAGGGCGCGCTCGGCGAGGAAGCCGTGCCCGATCTCGCGACGCTTCGGCGAGCCCACGCGACCGGTCTCACCGGTCGAGTACGGCGGGAAGTTGTAGTGGTGCATGTAGCGCTTCTTGGTGACCGGCGCCAGGCTGTCGATCTGCTGCTCCATCTTGAGCATGTTCAGCGTGGTGACA
>Ga0247815_10001818_pt1 | contig 16145 bp, 15 predicted proteins | sample UWRJL194509B1_FD_181014 | JGI IMG/M metagenome (GOLD analysis project Ga0247815, IMG submission 181014) | Plant litter microbial communities from Arlington Agricultural Research Station in Wisconsin, United States - UWRJ-L194-509B-1 | ecosystem: Environmental > Terrestrial > Plant litter >...
TGGTCAGTAGTGGTTTCCCGCCAAATAAATAGCAGCAGACCTACCACGGAGGCTACGCTTAATGCTGTAATATATGGTGTAGTAAACCAGTCTTCTGTTTCACCTTTTTCCAATACTGTTTGCAGACTGCCGACAGCAATGGCGAGTAAAGCAATTCCCCACCAGTCAACAGGCTTGCCTTGTCCGTCCTTGGGCGTAGCCTTAATAAATGTATAGGTACAATATGCTGCAAGGATCCCGACGGGGATGTTTACATAAAATATCCATGGCCACGAACTGATATCAAGAATATAACCGCCAATAGTTGGCCCCACTGTAGGCCCAACAACCGCGCCCAATCCGAATAATGCTGTTGCAATTCCAACGTCCTCCCGGGGCCAGGTTTCCAATAAAATGGCCTGAGCTGTTGAAATTAATCCACCACCAGCTATTCCCTGTAATATTCGGAACAGGATGAGCTCTTCAAGAGTTGTTGCGTTTCCGCAAAGAAACGAAGCAATTGTAAAAACGATAATTGAGGTCAGGAAATAATTCTTCCGTCCAAAACGACTGCCTAACCAACCCGACATGGGCAATACAATTACGTTTGCAACGGCATACCCTGTTGACAACCAGGCTACATCCTCTAAGGTCGCACCCAGGTTACCCTGAATTTGTGGTAACGCCACATTTACAATCGTTGTATCAATCAGCTCCAATAAAGAAGCTGTGATTACTGTAAATGTGATTACCCATTTTTTTAAACCTTGTTCGGCCATTTTATTAATCTTTTGTGATAACAGAAACGTCGACACTCATGCCTGGACGTAATTTATTCAGTATTTCAGGAGTGGCTTTAATTTTGATTTTTACAGGAACACGCTGAACAACTTTTACGAAGTTACCTGTTGCATTATCAGGAGGAAGCAATGATCCTTTGGCACCAGTTACAGGAGAGAAATTATATACTTCACCTTCAATAGTCTGGTCAGGATAGGCATCTACAACGATGTTGACTTTCAATCCAGGTTTGATTTCTTCCAGTTGTGTTTCTTTGAAATTCGCTGTTACGTACAGGCTATTTTCATTCACAATGGAAAATAAAGACTGACCGGCCTGCACCAGCTGGCCTTTCTGGATACTTTTTTTGCCAACAATTCCTGTTGCTGGCGATTTGATGTCTGTATATGACAACTGCAGTTTGGCAAAATCAACGTCCGACTGACGCTGTGAAACCCCATTGCTGCTCACTGCCAGCTGAGATTTTGTTGCTCCTACCTGTTTAAGGGCTGCTACATACTGATCTTTAGAAGCATTGAAATTTGCTTGTGCAACATCTCTGGTAGCTTTAGCCTGGTCGAACTGTTGCTGTGTAATAGAGCCGTCCTTGATAAGGTTAGCATAACGGTCAAAATCTTTCTGTGCCTGCCATAATTTTACTTTAGCAGATTCAATATTTGACTTGGCTGTACTTGTATTTGCAGAAATTGCGATGATTTCGGATTGTGATACACCCACTCCGGCATCTGCACCTTTCTGTCCGGCCATTGCCTGTTCCAGTTTCACCTTATAGTCCCTGTCATCGAGGGTTACCAGTGTCTGGCCTGCTTTAACCATTGTGTTTTCTTCAAATTTAATCTCGTTTACATAGCCCCCAACACGCGCAACTACAGTACTGATATCGCCATCGATCTGCGCATCATCTGTATCTACGTGTTTACTAAAGTACATGTATTCTTTTATGCCGAAGATGGCACCTACAATAACTAATACAGCTAATATTATAGGGACAATTTTGCTTTTCTTTTTAGTTTCAATTGTCGTTTCAGTGGTGGATTCTGTTGTCATTACTAGAGTGGGTTTGGTATTATTGAGAAATTTTTCCTGTTGATTTTAATAGCGTATAATAGGCAATGCCGGCATCGGCTTTAGCAATTTCCAGGTTGATTTTTGCCTGGTATAAGAGTGTTTCGGCATCAATTCTGTCTATTACTGAAGCGACATTGTTTTTGTATCTGGATGCAAATAACCTGTCATTTTCAGTAGCCTGAGCAATGGAGGTCTCCAGTACATTGATTTTGTTTCTGGCAACCTGATAGTTCTGATAGTTCCGGTTGATTTCGGTCTTTACCTGATCACTCTGGATAGTTTTTTGTATTGATACTTCTTGTTGTTGTATCCTTGCGTTACTCACTTTATTTTTATTGGTCCACAGATTACCTATGTTCCATGAAAGTGTGGCCCCCACGGTCATTGGAACTATATACTGGTGATTGGAAGGAATAAAGTTTCCGCTTGGATTGATATAGTAAACGTCTGCTCCAAGGGCAAGTGTAGGAAGTGTATTTGCCTGAACAGTTTTAACATCAAGATCGGCCACCTTGTTGCGCAAATCCAGTTGTTTAAGTTCCTGCCGGGTGTTCATTCCCTCATCGAGATAATTCATTAAAGGAGAAACCGCCTGGGCGTCGCCTGCAGGGTCTGTAATTTCAATTTGCGTATCTTCTGGAAGGCCAAGCAGAATATCAAGGTTATAGTTCACAATCTTCTGGTTTCCTTCAATTTCCAGCTTGGTCAATGTTACGTTCGATTGCTGCAACTGAAATCTAAGGACATCGTTTTTCGTAACAATTCCTTGTTCAAAAAAGCGTTCGGCCTGTTTGAGCTGGCTTGCAATTGAGGCCAGATTCTGGTCAACTACTTTGTGGCTTTGCGACAATTTATATAACGAATAGTAAGTATCAATGGTTGCAAAAACAGCTTCTTCTCTAACCTTATCAGCGTCCAGTTTTGCTACATCTGAAAGAAGTTTGGAGCTTTCTTTCGCATATTTCAACTTTCCACCGCCGTAAACGAGTTGCTGTACAGAAGCAAGCCCTATAAATGCATCAGCATGCTTTGGTAAATTGATTGGATCCCCCTCTCCAAGCTCCAGGGTATTTGTTGGGATTTCGGCATGGTTATAAATCGCACTTGCACTAGCCGTTGGCAGTGCATTGTCTTTTGTGATCTCCAGTTGAGCAATGGATGCTTCAATTTTATTCTGAGAGAGTTTAAGGTTCTTGCTGTTATCAACACCAAGCTGAATTGCTTCCTGTATGGTGAGCTTTTTAACGTTTTGTGCATAGAGTATGCCAGGCAACAGGAGAGCGAAGCAACTCATTTTAATTGTTTTGTGTATCATTTTTGGGGTGTTAAATACGTGGTAACAAGATCTTCAAGATGGGTTATTAAGCGTTGGGTCAGAATTTCCCTGTCCTTGGCAATAGTAATATCCAGGATAGATCCTTCTGTAATTTTCGATGGCATAGTGGCAACGCTTGTTATAGTACCCATAATGGTAGCAATCAGCATGCGTACATCTACCGGACGAAACATGCCTTTAGCTATTCCTTCATGGATAATCTTTTCAATAACTGTCAAATTTCCGGACATGGCGTCCTTCAGTTTACAGTACATCTCAGGGCGCTGCGCAAGTGAAAGTTCCCGATGCATCATCTTATGAAAAGAAATATTGGATAATATTTTGTTCGTATACCCTTCAATTACTTTATGTAATTTCTCCATTGGAGAGATAGGATATTGATTAATACTGGTGAGCTCCGCGGCAAATGCCTCTATTCTTTTATTCATGATTTCCAGAAAGACACCTTCCTTAGAACCAAAGTAATAACTGATCATAGACATATTAGCGCCTGCCTCTTTGGCGATCTGACGGGTAGAAGTACCCTCATATCCCAATTCTGAGAACAGATTTTCAGCGGCTGTTAAAATACTACTTTTTTTGTCTGGCTTTTCCATCACTAATTTGATGGCACAAAACTAATCAATCGATTGATTGGTTTTTAGAGAAAGATTGATTTTTGGTATTAATTACAAAGTGCTGACAATGAATATGGACAAAGGATTTGTACCGGTATAGTCGTTATTGCTTATTTGAAATAATTCAATACCTTTGGGACAAAGTATTTTAAGATGACTAATAAAGAAAATATCAAAAGTTTTGACTGGGTTTATTATGTATTAGGCCTGTTTTTCGGTGGTTTAACCGGTGTGGTAACTACGGGAAGTTTTGGATGGACAATTTTGTGTGCGATTTTCGGATTTATCTTCGCGGCAATTTTCCTTGGTTCTATAGTTAAAGGACGTGTACACTAATCGCATGAGAAAACTTAATTTAGTTATTGCTCTTGCACTATTCGGCCTGGCTGCTAGTGCACAGGATGTAAAATTTCCGGCTGTGGATGCCAGCCCGGCAGATATCGCTTATTTTCCGTTGAATGCTACCCATGCAAAAAAAGGGGATGCCTCGGTTCCGCTGATAAAAGTGGTTTACTCAAGACCTGCGCTCAAAGGTCGCGTTGCATTTGGTGAGCTTGAAGCTTTTGGTAAGGTTTGGCGTTTAGGTGCGAACGAAAACACAGAAATCAGGTTTTTCAAACCGGCCAATATATCGGGCAAGACAATTCCAGCGGGAACATATAGTTTATTTGCTATTCCTGAAAAAGATAAATGGGTGATCATCATCAATAAGCAGGCAGATCGCTGGGGTGCTTACGCCTATGATGAAACTAAAGATTTGCTTAGGGTAACAGTGCCAGTTAAACCACTTGCAAATGCTGTTGAATCACTGGCTATCACTTTCAGTCCTACTGAAACCGGAGCTAAACTAATTATTGGCTGGGATAAAACTTCTGTAGAAGTTCCTTTCGCAATAAAATAGATTATATACAACTTATACCCAGGAGCCATGTCTTGTGAAAGGACATGGTTTTTTTATTTCTGCCCGGCCTAAATCAATTTGGGAATTATAGCAACCGTCAAACGGCTGATGCAGTTCATTTTTCCTTTTTCATCGTAGATCTTTATTTCCCAAACCTGTGTTTTGGCACCTTGGTGAAGCGGTTTGCAAATACCGGTAACGCGCCCGCTCTTTACCTGACGTAAGTGATTTGCATTAATTTCCAACCCAACGGCCTGATAACGCTCAACATCAATACACATATTTGAAGCTACACTACCTATGGTTTCGGCAAGAACTACAGAAGCTCCTCCATGCAGAATTCCTGCAGGCTGGTGCGTGCGTTCATCTACGGGCATAGTAGCTTTTAAAAAATCGGGCCCAATTTCCGTAAACTGAATATCCAGTAAGGCTCCCAAATGGTTTTTTGGCCTGTTGTTTAATTGGTCGGTGGTATAATCCGCGTACCAGATCATAGATATCTCTCGTTAACAATTTCTATATGGTGAATAACGTGCCCGGCAATTGTATACAGCAACCTTTCCACAGTAATCGGTTTCCCAGAGGCGAAGCCACTCCGGTTCAACTCTGCTGCGGTTAATGACTGAAAGAGATAAAGGTTGGCCCTCCTTAATAAGGAAAACTCCTCAGCAAAGCTGCTGAGCTGCCTGTCAGCAAAATGTGCGCCGGTTACATACGCGTCTTCATCGAAGCCTGGCAATGTTACCTGTTCACCACGAGCAATGGCCGTAAGCCTGTACACGAGAATTCTTTCGGTATCAATAATATGGCCTGACATTTCTTTCAGTGTCCATTTGCCAGGTGCATAAGCATAATCTGCAAGATGCGTGAGTCCGGTCAGGAATTCGGGGAATGCTGTCGCCTGCGCATTAAGAACTTCCATTACATCACCGGTGACTAACGATGGGTAGTCACGGTACTTTTTAGGTTGAGGTTGGTTCATAAGTGATACTGCTTTTTAAGACAATTCTGAAAGTTGTTCCTTTGCCCAATTCAGAATCTTTTACAAATATTTGTCCGCTATGATAGTTTTCTACAATCCGTTTTGTTAAAGACAAGCCCAGGCCCCAGCCTCTTTTCCTGGTGGTGTAACCCGGTTGAAAAACAGCATCAAACTTTGATCTTGGTATGCCTTTTCCAGTATCTGAAACATCAATAAATACTTCTTCTTTAGCCAGATGCTCAATAATGTTGACCGTAATACTGCCTTCATTTTCAATAGCATTTGCCGCATTTTTCAGCAGATTTTCAATAACCCAGTCAAATAGCGGAACATTTAGCAGGGCGCGGACCTGATCATCGCCCGTTATACTAAATATCACTTTATCAGAAGTACGTAACTGAAAATACTGGATGAAATTACTGATGACGGTATATACAACATGGTCTTCCAGCACAGGCTTGGAGCCAATCTTGGAAAAACGGTCGGTGATAACTTCCAGCCTTTTGATATCATTTTCCATTTCTGCGATTAATGGGTCATCTTCCGCGTCAAAGCGTGATTTCATCAATTCTACCCAAGCCATCAATGATGAAATTGGGGTGCCGAGCTGATGGGCAGTTTCTTTGGCCATCCCAACCCAAACCTGGTCCTGTTCCGATCGTCGGGCAGAACTGAAGGCAACATAAGCGGTAAGCAGGAATAGTGCAATTACAGCAAGCTGGATATATGGGAAATAGCGTAGCTGCGTAAGAATGGATGAATCTTTGTGGTAAATATGCCAGATTTTTCCATCCAGTCCAATAATTGGGGTTCCGGGATGCTGGAGCTTCATTTTTCTTAGTTCCCGTTCAAAATAGGCGGGATCGTAAGTGCGCTTATCCTGCTTCTCTACGTTATAATTTGTTTTAGTCGAATCAAGACCCTGGTAGGAGTTAATAATGCCATCACCATCGGTCATGATTACAGGTAGTTTTGTGTTCTTGGTGATCGTTTCAATCAGATCGGTGAACCGGTCATCGTCATACATAGCCAACGTCTGCTCCGTTACTTTTACATAAAGTTGAAACTGGACCTGCTCTTCACGCTGCATTTTTTTAACGAAAAAATCAGTATAGAACACAGACGCCGTACCAATTACAATTGCAAAAATTAGAAGAAAGAACTTCCAGCGGCGTTTTTTTTCGTAGGGATTCATAGGATATGCAGGCAAATTACAAAATAGCATTCAAAAAGACATCAATAGAACGGTGTGCGTTTAAAAAATATATCTTTGTAATTCATAATATGGAAAAGAAAGTTAGAGTAAGATTTGCCCCCAGTCCTACAGGAGGCCTTCATTTAGGCGGTGTACGTACGGCTTTATTTAATTATTTGTTTGCAAAAAAACATAATGGCACGTTCATTTTACGTGTAGAGGATACAGATCAAACCCGTTTTGTTTCCGGCGCAGAAGAGTATATCGTTTCGTGCCTGGCATGGTGCGGCATCCATCCTGATGAAAGTCCTCAAATAGGCGGAGCTTTTGGGCCTTACCGTCAAAGTGAGCGCAAACCGTCTTACAAACAATATGCAGAATTCCTTATATCCAATGGAAACGCTTATTATGCTTTTGATACCCCTGAAGAACTTGACGCCAAACGTAAGGAAATTCCTAATTTCTTGTATGGCCAGGCCTCTAGAATGGGGATGAGAAATTCCCTTTCACTATCTGCAGAAGAGGTCGCTGAACTTCTAGATAAAAATACCCCACATGTTGTACGGATAAAAATGCCGGAGGATGGCTATGTCTCATTTATTGATATGATCCGCGGGCATGTAAGTTTTGATACGAAACTAGTAGATGATAAAGTGCTATTAAAAGCTGATGGTATGCCTACCTATCACCTTGCTGTGGTTGCTGATGACAAGGCCATGGAAATAAGTCATGTGTTTAGAGGCGAAGAATGGCTGCCTTCGGCCCCCATCCACATTTTATTATGGCGCTACCTGGGCTGGGAAGATGAGATGCCACAATGGGCGCATTTGCCGCTGATCCTGAAACCTGACGGAAATGGTAAGCTAAGCAAGCGTGACGGTGACCGTTTAGGATTTCCGGTATATGCACAAAACTGGACCGACCCAAAAAGCGGAGATATTACTAAAGGTTTCAGGGAACTTGGCTTTATGCCCGAAGCCTTTGTAAACCTACTGGCTATGCTTGGCTGGAACGACGGTACTGATCAGGAAATTTTTACTTTGGAAGAACTTATCCAAAAGTTTTCGGTAGATAGAATAAGTAAGGCCGGTGCTAAATTTGATTTCGAAAAAGCCAAATGGTATAATCACGAATGGATCAAAAACGCGGCAGCAGCTAATTTGCTGGAAACCGTTAAAGAAGAATTTTCAGCAACCGGAGTTTCTATCAGTGATGATGCATATGCATTAAAGGTTATTGACCTGGTGAAAGACCGGTGTACCCTTTTGCCTGATTTTGTGGCACAAAGTGGATACTTTTTTAACGCACCTGTTGAATATGACCTGCCGGCTGTTAAAGCTAAATGGACAGCTGAAAAGGCGGCGTTCTTCATTGCATTTCAGGCCGAGTTGGCAAATGACCAATTAGCTGCGGATATGGAAGAAAAATTTAAGGCACTTGCAGCGGTACATTCGCTTAAGCCTGGTGAACTAATGCTTCCTTTGAGGATCATGCTGGTTGGTGGTAAGTTCGGTCCGGGAGTATTTGATATCGCTTTTGCACTGGGTGTTGAGGAAACCAAAAAAAGAATTGCTGCGGCGATAGTGGCTTTCGAATAAAGATCAATAGACAGTAGTACAAGTGCATCTTTGCTTGCTTATCGTGTTTCAAGTAGTTAATATTTAAACATGAATATTATTTTAGTTTGGTATAACAATTGACATATAGAATTGTTGTACCAAATTAAAAAGGTTTCTATGAAGTTTTTCGGTAAAGGCAGTGGTAATATCGAAGATGCCCGCGGTAGTTCTGGTGGTGGAAAGGTAATTGGCGGCGGAATTGGTATCCTTATAGTGATTGTAGGGATGTTTTTTGGAAAAGACCTCACGGGCCTCGTTTCCGAAATGCCTGTAGGGAATACAGAACAGGCATCAGTACAAAGGGGAACTCCAACAGACAGTGCCGGTAAATTTGTTGACAATGTTCTGGAATCTACAAATCAGGTCTGGATACAGGAATTTGAATCCCAAGGCAAGACTTATGAAGAGCCTGCGCTGCGGTTGTTTACCGGAGGGCAGCAATCCGGCTGTGGTTATGCAAGCTCTGCAGTCGGTCTTTTTTATTGCCCGGCGGACCATAAAGTATATATCGATCTAGAGTTTTATAACGAACTGAAGGAACGTTACGGCGCGGGCGGTGATTTCGCGCAGGCGTATGTAATTGCACATGAAGTAGGCCACCATGTACAAAACTTACTGGGAACGTCCGAAAAAATGCAGCAGGCACGTTCTTCTATGAGTGAAAAAGAGTATAACAAACTTTCGGTCAAATTAGAACTTCAGGCAGATTTTTATGCAGGCCTTTGGGCGCATAATGCACAGAAAATGAAGGATATTGCCCTTGAGGAAGGTGACCTTGACGAAGCGCTTAATGCTGCTAATGCAATCGGCGATGATAAATTACAGAAACAGGCCCAGGGCGAAGTGGTTCCTGATGCCTTTACGCACGGAACTTCCGCTCAGAGAATGTATTGGTTCAGGAAAGGTTTTGATACCGGCGACATCAGTCAGGGAGATACTTTTAACACTGACAGACTTTAATCTATCTGAATGTTACACATTAGTTTATTTGAAAACGATATATTCTCTAAAGTTGTATAACTTTAGCGCAAACTATCACTTGGGTATTCAGTGATAGTAAATGCTTTAGTACTATTTATTCCTAACAATGATCTTAATTGTAGATGATACACCGGAGAATTTAATTTCTCTTAAAAAAGTTCTGGAAAAACACAATTTTGAAGTCGATACGGCCTCTTCGGGAGAAGAGGCGCTGAAAAAGGTTTTGAAAAATGCTTACGTCTTAATTATATTAGATGTTCAAATGCCCGGAATGGACGGGTTCGAAGTTGCTGAGGCCATTTCCGGCTACAGCAAAGCAAAAGAAACCGCTATCATATTCCTGTCTGCAGCCAATACCGGGTTGAATTTTATTACTAAAGGCTATTCTTCAGGTGGACTCGATTATATCACCAAACCGGTTGATATGAATATCCTCCTGCTCAAGGTTCAAACATTTTACAGGATTTATGAACAAAGCAGAAAACTTATAGAAATTCAGGAAGCACTGCTCGAAGAAATTGAATTCAGGAAAAAGGCCGAGAGAAAAAAAGATGAATTCATTAGCATTGCCAGTCATGAACTAAAAACACCGCTTACCAGCGTGAAAGGATATGTACAGTTGCTTGAGCGGAGCATTGATAAAGGCGATATACCAACGGTGAAAAAACATCTTGGAAAAGCCCAGTTGCAGCTTGATAAATTAAACGATCTTATTGCCGACCTGCTGGATATCTCTAAAATCGAAAGTGGAAAACTGAAGTTTAACAAAAAATACTTTGATATAAATCTGTTACTGGACAGTATTACAGAAATTATTCATCAGTCTAATCCTGATTTTAGGATTACCAGAACGGGCGTAATTTCCGACCAGGTTTTTGCAGATGAAATGAGGATTGAGCAGGTGATCGTGAATTTTCTGACCAATGCAATAAAGTATGCCCCGGGAACTTCAGATGTTCATATTAATGTAGAACAGAAAGGCGACCATCTTAGGATTGCTGTGAAAGATTTCGGAATAGGCATACATCCGGATCAGCAAGCTAGCGTCTTTGATAAATTCTATAGGGTGGAAGAAACTGCTATACACTTTCAGGGATTAGGGATCGGACTATATATATCGGCAGAAATTATCAGGCGGCACGGAGGTACTGTTGGTGTAAATAGTGTATTTGGTGAAGGATCTGAATTTTATTTCAATATCCCTGTAATCTCAAATACTGAATCAGATTAAAATTTTTATTATGCAAAAAACTTTAAAAAATAACCTTCGGATTGGTCTTGGGCTATCTTTATTGTTACTTTTTATCAGCTCTCTAGCCTCACTGATCAGTATCAGTAACCTGGTGAAAAGCTCTAAAATGGTTTCCCATAGCAATCAGGTAATCAGTAATCTGGACGAAATTATTTCAACACTAAAAGATGCCGAAACCGGTCAGAGAGGATACCTTTTAACAGGAGATGATATTTTTCTTCAGCCATATAGCGGAGCGAGAAAAGCTGCTGTTGATTTACTCGACAGTGCGGAGCAGCAAACCACTGATAACCCGGTTCAGCAGGCAAATATTAAAAAACTGCGGACAATTATAGAGACCAGACTAGTAATCATTGAAAAAACAATAACTGTTAAAAAGAATGGTGGTTCAGTTAGCGTAGGCGACCTTTTAACGGGGAAAGAGTATATGGATAATGCAAGAAAGGTTATCCAGGTAATGAAAGATGAAGAAAGGAGGCTGCTTGAAGTTCGTACTGCAGATCAGAATAAATTGGCAGGTTATACGCCAATGCTCATCGTCCTTGCTGCCCTGCTGGCTATTTTGATTACTATCTTTTTCTATAGAAAGGTCTCGTCAGATTTCAACAAAAGAGTACTGTTACAGAAGGAACTTCAGGACAAAAATGAGGAAACAGACCACCGGATCCAGGTGATCCGCGGAATAGCGGAACAAATTTCTGATGGTGATTACCAGATAAGGCTTGATGGAGAGACAAAAGATGGTTTAGGAAGCCTTGCGGGATCCCTCAATGCTATGGCCGAATCGCTGCAATACTCATTTGCCTTGCTGGCTGATAAAGAGTGGCTCCAAACCGGCATTGCCAGTTTAAATGATAAAATGGTGGGCGAAAAAACGCTTGAAACCCTATCAAATGATATTCTTGAAAATATAATCCAGCATACAGAAGCGCAGGTAGCTGCGTTTTACCTTATTGAAGAAGATCGGTTGCTCCATCTTAGCGGAAGTTATGCACTGATGGAAGGGCAAAAGAAAATGATCTTAAAACCAGGAGAAGGTTTAGCTGGTCAGGCCGTTAAATCAGGAAGGCAAATATTATTAAATGATATTCCTGATGGTGAACTCACAATTAGTTACGCTGCGGGAAACGCAAGGCCGAGAAATATCGTAGCTGTCCCGATTATCAGGGACCGCGTAGTAGTTGGTGTGATAGAAGTGGGCTCACTGAATATTTTTACTCCGTTGCAGCTTGATTTTTTAAATAGTATTTCTACCAATATCGGCGTCGCGGTGCATGTATCTCAAAACAGGAAGAAACTTCAGGAATTCCTGGAGGAAACGCAGGCCCAGGCAGAGGAGCTACAGGCACAGCATAGTGAACTGGAAGGATTAAATGCTGAACTGGAAGCACAGTCACAAAAGATACAGACATCTGAAGAAGAGTTGCGCGTACAGCAGGAAGAATTACTGCAAAGCAATCAGGAACTTGAAGAAAGGACCACTCTTCTGGAAGAAAGAAACCAATTGATACAGGAACATAATCTTGAAATCCAGCGGAAATCCGAGCAACTGGAACAGAGCACCAAATATAAATCAGAATTTCTGGCAAATATGTCACACGAACTGCGGACACCGCTGAACTCGATATTGCTACTGTCCAAATTAATGTCTGATAATAAAGAACTGGATCCTGAATATATTGAGTATGCAGAGGTCATCCAGAGTTCGGGGCAGGGCCTGCTCGGTTTAATTGACGAAATCCTCGATCTTTCCAAAATTGAGGCTGGTAAAATGAAGCTGGAACTGGCTGATGTTGCGTTATCTGAGGTTTCTACAGATATGCGTTCGCTGTTCAGTCCAATTGCCAAAAACAAACACCTCGAACTGATCATTGAGAAGGAGGAGGGGATCCCGGTAATTTTTACCGATAAAATGCGTCTCGAACAAATCCTCAAGAACTTGCTGTCTAACGCGATCAAATTTACTACAAAAGGAAGTGTTACCCTAAGTATGAAAAAAGATGCAGATTCATCCAGTATATTGTTCAGTGTAACAGATACAGGTATTGGCATCCCAATCTCTAAGCAGGGGCTGGTTTTTGAAGCCTTCCAACAAGCTGATGGCTCAACCAGAAGGAGGTTTGGGGGAACTGGTTTGGGATTATCTATCAGCCGTGAACTGGCCAAATTGTTGGGCGGTGAGATCGAATTAAAAAGCGAAGAGAATTCGGGAAGTGTATTTACGCTTAAGTTGCCAGTTCAAGGTGTCGAATTTGTTGAGGAGCTGGTCCCGGTGCCCGTTCCAGCAACAATTTACAGGGAACTTCCGGTAGTTCCTGCTGAACGGTTTACCGTTAGCCATATCCCTCAGGAAATAGAAGACGATCGCGACAATATTGTCGAAGGTGATAAAATAATCTTGATTATTGAAGATGACACACCTTTTGCAAAAACATTGCTAAGTTTTACCAGAAAGAGAAATTATAAGGGGATTGTAGCGGTAAGGGGTGACATTGGAATTGAACTTGCAAATATCTACAAGCCACTTGCAATTCTATTGGATATCCAATTGCCGGTGAAAGATGGGTGGCAGGTGATGGAAGAGTTGAAAGCTAATCCTGCAACACGCCCAATTCCTGTACATATCATGTCTTCCCTTGAGGTGAAGAAAGAGAGCTTACTGATGGGGGCTGTTGACTTTATCAACAAGCCTGTAGCATTGGAACACATGAAGCAAATCTTTCAAAAGTTGGAAACCGCATTAAGCAGGCATCCCAAAAAGGTGCTGATTGTTGAAGAAAATCAGCAGCATGCTAAGGCACTGAGTTTCTTCCTCAGCAATTATAATATACAAACCCAGGTAGTAACAAACGTGACGGAAAGCGTGGATGCCTTGCACAAAAAAGAAGTGGACTGTGTAATACTTGACATGGGCGTGCCGGATAAAAATGCTTATTTAACACTGGAGACTATTAAGAAAAGCGAAGGACTCGAAAACCTGCCGATCATAATTTTCACCGGTAAAAACCTTTCAAAAGGGGAAGAACAGCGGATTAAGCAGTATGCAGATTCTATTGTTGTTAAAACAGCACATTCTTATCAGCGTATTTTGGATGAAGCAGGTCTTTTCCTGCACCTGGTAGAAGAAAAATCTATTGAGAATAAAGCAGTAAAAACAACGGAAGGCCTTAGAGGGCTGTATGAAGTTCTGGCTAATAAAACTGTGCTGATTGCTGATGATGATGTTAGAAATATCTTCTCTTTAACAAAAGCATTGGAACAGCATAAAATGAAGGTACTTGCTGCTACGGACGGCAGAGAGGCGCTGCAGGTGCTTAAAGCTAATCCCGGAGTAGATGTGGTCCTTATGGATATGATGATGCCGGAGATGGACGGTTATGAGAGTACAAAAGAAATTAGAAAGATAAGTGCGTTCAAACATTTGCCTGTGCTGGCTGTTACTGCGAAAGCAATGATGGGCGACCGTGAAAAATGTATTGCTGCAGGTGCATCTGATTATATTTCTAAACCCGTTGATGTAGACCAGCTCATCTCTTTGTTACGGGTGTGGTTGTACGATAAAGTTTAAAATTTTACCATGTTTTAATTTATATGGAGAGTAAGAAAAAAGTACTGATAATAGATGATGACAACAGGAACATCTTTGCGTTAACAGCAGTATTGAAAGCGAAGGGATATCAGTGTTTGTCTGCTATTGGGGGCGAGGAAGGGCTGCAGCTACTGGAAGAACAGAAAGACATTGCAGTAGTATTAATGGATATGATGATGCCCGGTATGGACGGTTATGAGGCCATCGCGAGGATGAACGAAGACCCGGAGTTAAAAGATATCCCGGTAATTGCCGTTACGGCACAAGCTATGCTTGGCGACAAAGAAAGATGTTTAAATGCAGGTGCGGTAGGATATGTTTCTAAGCCCATCAATGTAGACAGCTTAACCGATTTACTTGTAAAATATATTTAGATGAACCTGGAATTACCTGCAATTAATGATGAACAGGTGGAGATCCTGCTTGCAGATCTTCTTGAGCATTATGGCTACGATTTTACAGGATATTCAAAGGCCTCCATCAAACGGAGAATCCTGAGGCTGTATTCATTGGACAAGGCATTGAGTTTCGCCGAATTCAGATATAGAATCAACAATGATAACTATTATTTTAAACGTTTTGTAGAGCAAATCACTGTAAACGTGACTGAAATGTTCAGGGATCCCTCTTTTTTCAAAACACTAAGGGATGTTGTACTACCAAAATTAGGTACCTATCCGTTCATAAGGATCTGGCTTGCCGGCTGTTCAACAGGTGAGGAGGCTTATTCCATTTCGATTATATTAAAAGAACTGAACCTTCTTCATAAATCATTGATCTATGCTACAGATTTGAATCCTGTAGTGCTTGAAAAGGCATCGCTTGGGATGTTTGCAATGAGCCAGATGAAACAGTATTCTGAAAACTATATTTTATCGGGGGGAACAAATGAATTTTCCAGTTATTACACTGCTAACTATTCTCTCGCTAAATTTGATGATGAACTGAAAAGTAAACTTATATTTTCTACGCATAACCTTGTGTCTGACCACTCTTTTAATGAATTTCAGTTGATATTGTGCAGAAACGTGCTGATTTATTTCGACCGGGACTTGCAATATAAGGTGCTGCGTCTTTTTGATGATAGTCTTGAGGGGCTTGGTTACCTTGCCCTTGGCACAAAGGAGACATTGGATTTTTCTCCTATATCCCCAAATTATAAAAGAATTCCATCAGAAAAAATTTGGAGAAAGGTTAGTTGATGGGAAAGTGTGACGCATTAATCATCGGTGGTTCTGCCGGAAGTCTGGACGTACTTTTAAAGGTACTCCCATTGCTTACTCCCGAATTAAGTTTTCCTATTGTTATAGTTATTCATAGAAAACATGGTACCGACTCTCTGTTACCTGAATTACTGTCAGGCAGAACCAGATTGCTGGTGAAAGAAATTGATGAAAAAGAGGAAATTGCCGCTGGTACCATCTATATTGCACCTTCGGATTACCATACCTTGATTGAGCGCGACCATAGCTTTTCACTTGATTATTCTGAAAAGGTAAACTATTCAAGACCCGCCATCGACGTTACTTTTCAGTCGGCCGCCGAGATCTACCGTGAAAAATTGGTATGTTTGCTGTTGTCAGGCTCAAATGCTGACGGCGTTAATGGACTGATCAGCGTAAAAGCATGGGGCGGAACTACTTTAGTTCAGGATCCGGCTACTGCCCAGGTGTCATTTATGCCTGAGCAAGCATTAGCACACGCAAAAATAGATTATACTTTGCGCATTGAAGATATGGCAGAATTCATAAATTTGTTGTCTTAATAATATTATAAATGGCTGAACAAAAAAAGGTCTTCATTTTTGATGACAACACCGACATCC
>Ga0247815_10001819_pt1 | contig 16138 bp, 20 predicted proteins | sample UWRJL194509B1_FD_181014 | JGI IMG/M metagenome (GOLD analysis project Ga0247815, IMG submission 181014) | Plant litter microbial communities from Arlington Agricultural Research Station in Wisconsin, United States - UWRJ-L194-509B-1 | ecosystem: Environmental > Terrestrial > Plant litter >...
GAACGAAGGCTCAGAGCCAAAGACGCGAATTCCAGTTCCTTCACAGGCAAGAGCCACTCCAGATAGCATGCCTCCACCTCCGCATGGCGCGATAATGGCGTCAAGCGGCTTGTTGCTGTTCAGCTCGCGAGCTTGGTCCTGAAGTTCAAGGGCAAGTGTCCCCTGGCCAAGAATGACTGCTCCGGTCAGAGCGGATACTGCACGGTTGAAATGTCTCACTAACTAGCTGGGTGATCATAAGGGGGTATAAATATTGCGCCTGTGCGTTCGATAATCTCTTGCGCGACTGCCTCGCGTTCGGGTGCGGTTGAACCACTAAACACGACGTTGGCCCCGTAGCCCTTCGTGCCCGCAATTTTCGAAGGCGTTGAGATCGTCGGCATCACTATGTGCGCAGGTATACCATGTGTTCGAGCAGCGAAGGCAAGAGCCTGCGCGTGGTTCCCGCTGCTGTGCGTCACAACTCCCTTCTGAGCAAGACTTGCCGCGATCTCTGGATCGGAGCGCAAGCGCTCGAGTGCATGAAAGGCGCCGCGAGCTTTAAATGCGCCGATCTTCTGCAGGTTTTCGCACTTGAAGAATAGGCGAATTACAGGCTTCGCGGCCTTTTTTCCGGCCCATTCGGTGGCAGCGAGTGACTCTACCGATTGCGGCGAAGAGGCGATCTCATCGAGAGTCGAACTGGTGATGACAGGCGTGCGATGAATGTACGGCTTAACGAGCACGTGCGCTTCTTGAACGCCTTTGCGTGAAAAGTCGAGGGAACTGGCTAGTGCGTCCATCCAGGCGGTAAGTGGTAGAGCTGTGTGCAAAGCCGGTGTTTGGCCGCTTCGGTACAGCGCGATCCATTGGTCAATTGGTCATCACGTACCTCGATGAGCATAGCAATGGCGCGCCACCAAATGTCAGGGCCTTGGGCATGTCGCACGGGTGGTATGCGTATAGCAGGGGCGTGCCACGTAGCAGATTGCGGTACCTGCAATGGGGTCGTCCTCGGGAAAGTCCAAGTCCCTCAAACCACGAGAGGGTGATATTTATAAGCTATAATTCTTGATTGAATTGTCCATTCGAGTTCAGGCTATATGTCGCGACTGTGGAGGAGGAGGAGGAGGAAAATCGTCGTGAGTGGAGTTTGAAGCTTCCGCGGAGGGTGCTTCTCTTGGCACAAACAGGGTCATCCGCTCTTAAGTGATAATCAAAAGTCAAAATATGTCGCTGGCAGAAGTTTTGGTGATATTTCATACCTGTGTACATGGTGGACACTTAATTGGCCCAAGGTTGCCCTTGCGGACGTAGGTTAGGTGTGTCTAGTAACCAAGCGACAGCAGATGATCTCTATCCGTAAGTGGATTTCAGAGCGGCAAGCAAGGCTACGCGTTGCAGATCACACCGCATCAACAGTGGTGGCTGATAGCACGCTGGAGTCAGGCACCGCCACGCCGGGCGGCTCGCTTATCCTGCGACGCCATTCTTCTGCCGCGCGCTGTGAGCAGTAGCTAAAACATAAAGCGCGAGAGCAAGCTTAATATCCATGGTCCCACGGTTCACTCGGCTGGGAACTATAGTTGCACTGGTAGAGCCCGGTTCAGAAGTACACGGGATTACGGGCATCATCGCGTCACAGACACAAGTTGTGACGTCGACTTCGGCAGTGTGATTCACCTGGTGGCCAGCATTGACGGCGAATAAGTTAAAATTGCACGATAATTTTTAGGCACTACAGATTAGAGCGTGTGGGTATGTAGAATATCTTGTAGTCGATCAGTGATGGGCAGTTGACAGTTCAGGGAAGAAGCATGACAGCAGGAGATGAGACAGCAGCAGAAGTTATACATGTGGGTAAAAAGCTCGGGAATCGATGTGAGCGAGAAGGTGGTAGTTGCTACAGGTTTTGAGGCACGGGGGAAAGTTAGGAATCTAGGACCGGTCTCAGAAACTTAAAAACTTGGTAAAGCCATGGCACTTAAGATCTCCAACACCTGTTAATCCGGATCAGTGCCAGGGATCATAGACAGACATGCTTTCAACTCACAAGATCTGATACTCAGTCATGAAATACTCTCGACCACCGTAAGGAACGAGGGCTCCTCCCTAGATACTGCGTGTAAGCACACAAGATGGTAAACACCGAGTTTGAACTTACGAGATGTTCGCCTGTCTTTCCTGCTACGAGTAGACCACCTATGGTGGCTACCGCATGATAAAGAATGCGCCCATCCTCTTCGTGCCCACCGTGAATTGCGCGGCGGCCTCGTGGGAGTTGCCCAGATGTTGCACGAACTAGCTCCATCCGAGCTACGTCAAACGGAAGGAGATCGTATCTCCCAACATGAGGGACCTCCTGACCATTGAGAGATATCCGACATGGAGGGTTTTGAGTCGGAACTATTTTGCAGGGGTACGCGCCATGGTTGACAAAGGCGGTTCCAAGGTACGCCGGGCCGCTCCTGCGTCACCGCCAGGTCAGCAAGTACACGCGATACCATCTGCAGAGCAATGCGGTACTTACGAGTCGGAACAGGGTGGCCTGAGAGCATACTGCTCAGGCGGGAAAGGAACAGCAGCAGAGAGAGGAATGCGACGACCAGCAGCGGGATTGGCGACAGGGGCAGGCATCTGTGAACTTTGGTGTGGAGTAGAGGGATTGTCTAGAGTGATCTTGGAAGATGCAGGAAACGGAGGCCAGGTATGAGATCTTTCTCGAGCCATCCACGGTCGTTATAAACGAGAGGCCAAGCCGGTGGCGAGTCGTTTGACAGCGCCTGTAGTGAGTGTTATACAGACAAGGCGAGAGTCTGTTTGGCACGCAATGGCTTATCATGATGCGCAATGGTTTGAGCCGCGAGCTGTCGCCGTGCGGCGTGCGCCGCACAGGTTTAGATGGCTGGTTAAGGCCCGTCAAATCTTCGGTCTCAAGTCGCCGGTCAACCGTTCGGTCAACCCTTGACGGGTAACAAAGGGAGCAAGTTCCCTGTCCCGTGGATCCAACATGGAATGTGATTAAGCGACCTCGTGGTTGTACTTTCAGCTCATAGTGTCCGCCACATGGTGTCCCAAAGTCGTTGAAACCACTGCGGCGGGAAGTGGATGCCGGCCTGACTCACACACTCAGTGGCCGCCCCTGGATGTTCCGTTAGATGACATCTATGCCAGGGTAAGATTACTCCAGCTTGTTGGAATGAACTTCGGCTGACAGAACCTTAGGTCCTTCGAAGGAACATGCCGTCGCAACTTTAGTCCGGACCAACGGCATCATACCCGTCTGGACGTCAGACTTGAGTCATGTCTCTCAATGAAGTGTATCAGGCAACTTTGAAGTTTATTCTACCGGTCAGAACTTCTGGCGCGCGCATAGCGTCCCGAAGTGGCTTGATGTGGCCAGGCCGGGGGCGGAGTCGGAGCCCGCATTGGCCCTGATTAGGCCACCGCCAGAAAGCATAGGATCCTCGCGGCCACGTGAAGAATGCCAGACCACGCGGGCGATCGGGTGCTATCACCGTAGGATGCCGGACGTCTGTTGATCTTCAGGGCCTGTCGGACGAGGGATCGTCCACGACGGCCGAACAACTGGACCGAATGAACAAAATGACAGGCATACAAATAAACCGCAATAGCCGCTCGGATGACTCTGAGTTGAATCCCGTGGCTGCGGCTTGTCTTGGCACCGGAGGTGCGAGCAAATGAAGTGGGCGTAGCACCACGACGGGGAAGACCGGAACCAACAACTTCGAACGGGCGAGTCCCACAAACATGCGAGTGGTACAGCGGCTGTGATACTGACGGACAACGCAATGATCGGGTTGAATATTCGCTGACCATGTACGGAGACGGAACATAAGCGCGGCACATGGAACCACTAGATGTTGGTAGCTCATGCGGCTCGTTAGAAGCACCGGATTATTTCCTTCTTTGTCTTACATGTCACGGTTGCGACTAGACTCAGCCCTTATTCTGGACCCTTCTGAATGCTTTCAACGAACAACTCATATGTAGTGCTGGCAGTGGGTTGCAGTTGCGATGTCCGGACACGGTCAGCTTCTGGACCGGTTTGGGTCATATGCCGGGCATCGAGTATTCAAATGTAAGACTGACGGGAGTGGCGATTGAGCGAAAGCGGTGAAAAACTCAGCACCCTGCCTTCTGCTTCGGTCAAGTTTGCTCCATGCCGTCATTGCCGTGACCTGTGCAACGAGCCGGTGGCAAATGCAGGCGCGCATGACGACGATTAGCATGCTATTTCCAATTCCAGAAACAACCGTTGCACCGATTGGAGTCACAGCACTGGTGAGTCAGGCATAGGTGTAGGTCGGCTTAGCTCTTGTCACGCGGATGTTATGTGCGCCCGAAAGAAGGCACGCTGGCAGCGGACCGCGAGATGTTACTGACGCCGACCCGTGCACCCTGACCGACATTAAGTCTTCCTGCCGGAATACGACATCGCGGCACCCTGTACCCTGCAGTTCCTTGTGCTGGTGGTCCGTTCTGACCTTACAATTGGTGCAAAATTCCCTGACCGTGTAAACAGTCCCTCGAGACTGCAACCAGGATCAAACTTCCGGCTGCGCATAACATCTGTGGCACGCCTCCGAGGTCCGACCAGATATGCAGTGGTTTCCGGTTGGATCCGGGCATGATGTTGAATTCATCCATCCGAGCCATTGAGCTCACTACGGCGACAACATCAGCATGCTATTCAAATCGCGGGCGGAAAGAAGGAGTTCTCGGACTCGGGGTCTCGGCGTTTCCTAAAGCATGAGTTGCATGGCGGTGCCTATTCTCGGGCTGTGCAAAAACACGAAGTGAGTAGACTGGTCGACCGGCCAATTCTCTGGAATGTGGTCCAGAAATTACGTTTCAGATAAGAACTTGCTCTAACGGACCACCAATGCGTGCGTTTGGGGATCAATTGGCATCGAGACGTTGCAAAATGCTGAGCGGAGTTTACTTCGTTCCTCCGCTTGGTTTGCTTCCATGCATTGATACAATCTGCAGGTAATTTTCGCTGTCTCGCCCAATACTTTAACCGTTGTTTGAGCTTTGAACGAAGCAAATGTCTCAGATTATGCCCGCTTTCGGTTTTGGCGTAGTAGACGAAATCCCCGAAATCGAACAATGACGACGTGGGAGAGCTCCGTTCGCGCTGAGGAACAAATACTAGGCACCGCATTGGCCAAAATATACGTATACTGCAAACAGATGGAGCCTGGATGAGGTTCGAGTCGCTCAATCACACAGGACGCCCGACTGCCTGCTCAAGAATGTCGTCGCTTCTAAAGACACGGAGGGTGAACCTTGCGCCGTACTCCTGTGCAAGACTCTTTACGACTTACAATACATGTAGAGTATTCTGATACCAAGTTCGCGGATTCTAGACAAGTCAGAACAACAATAAATGCATCAATTGAGGACCCACTGCAGTTTTTAACCCTAACTTATTCAGGGAATTTTGATTCTCAGCTCACCGATGTGCACGCGAAGCTTCGGAGCACTATCCGAGGAGATTTATTGTTCAAATCACTCAACGGAACCATAATGGGTATCCGGCCCGGTCGGCATCTCGGCCCCGGCTCGAGCAATCGTTTGATTACCCACTCCGAACCTGACTCTCCTTCCTCGAAACTCCTCCTCTACCTAGTCGTCCCAAATGTCGAGCAATATCGCTTCCCAAACCCTCACGCTGAACACCGGCGCAAAGATGCCAGCTGTCGGCCTTGGGTGCGTTGATCCCTGACCTGCAACTAGGAGTGCACATTGACTCGATAGCATGCGTCCACAGCGTGTGGATGGGTGTTCCAGGAGAGGAAAAACGCGCAGAAGAGATGTGCAGCAAGGCGTTGAAGGTAAGAGCATGCCCGATTATGGAGTTGTAAGCGATATCGCGGGAGGGTTTACTGGTGTCGGCTTTCAACAGGTTGGCTATCGTCTGCTCGACACGGTAAGCTCGTACGCCCACAAAAGCTCTTTTAAAGGAGCTAATATAGCTTTTTGAAGGCGGCTGGATATCGTATGTAGGCTCGGCGGTGCTCAATCACCCACCTTGACGCGATTCTGCACAGGCAATGAGGCGGCCGTTGGTCGCGCTGTCGGTGTTTCAGGCATTCCACGCGAAGATATCTTCGTAACTACCAAGTTCAGGTACTTCATAATGCAGGTTTCTCCTAGTTACATATGCTAACATGACCTGTAGGAGCGCCGATCACGCCGACGTGCAGGCAGCTTTGGCCAGATCCCTCGCTGAGCTGAACCTAGACTACGTGGATCTGTGCGTTTTTACGAACCCCTCAATTATACATTTTCTTGTTCTGATTTCATTTCAGTTATCTGATGCACTGGCCGCAGGCGAACGATCAAGATGGTATGCAGCTACTTCATCTCTGATCTATCAGCTTAGTCTTGCGCCAGGCAAAACTCTCGCACCAGAAGCCTACCCCACCATAGTTGACACCTGGAATCAGATGGAGAAGCTCTTAGAGTCGGGTGCGGTAGTCTAGGCACGGCACTTGGCTCACTGATAGCTAACGAGGTGTATACAGGCAAAGTCCGCGCGATTGGGGTGTCCAACTTCAGCGAGGAAAAGATCGAACGCATTGTCAAAGAGTGCAAGATCGTGCCCGCAGTGAACCAGATTGAGTTGCAGCCATGCCTGCCGCAGCTCGCGGTGCGCGAGGTTTGCAAGAAGCATGGAGTGGCCATCACTGCCTACTCATCGCTCGGTCGGCCTGGTTGTGAGTGGGACCTCCGAAGTCAATGATGCAAGCGCTGAAGCAATAGCAGACGAAGATTCTACTTTCTCTTTCTTCAACGACGACACGTTCAAGGGCATCGCGGCGAAACACGATGCAGACGTCGGCCAGGTTTTGCTCTCATGGGCGGTCCAGAACGATATCGCCGTCATACCAAAGACCGAATCTGAGGAGCGCCTGAAAAACAATCTCAAGGTGGGTGGCTCGATTGAGACTGCTCCTACTGCTGGTGCCTCGCTCACAAACCGTTCAGCTGCTGAAGCTGTCACCTGAGGAGTTGGAAACGATCAACCAATTCCATAAGAAACCAGGAATGCATCGTTCTCTACTTGGGTACCACGGTGATCAAGAACCCTACGGGGTATTTGGTTGGACGTACGAGCAGTTGGGGTGGCCTATGGGTAAGGGTGGCGTGGTCATCCCTTGAGATTGTTTTTAGTGGCGCAGGAAGTGATACGAGCCTGCACCTCAACGCGCATTGAATTATCGACGATTATGCTGCGGCGCATATTCAAGTTGATAGTACACAATGTATCATCGGCAATGTGGTCGGTGTTCAAACGCTGCCTGAGTCTGTTCGCCGCACCTCTACATGTCACATCACCACGCAATCACCCTTATTCACTTTCTCCTTCCACTGCTTGCGCGATACAACCACTGGTTGGTTGTACTTCGGGTCGTCCGCATAACCCAACCGCTCAACCATGCCCTGCATGACTTTGCCCCACATGAGATCGTCCATCTCCTTGTCTGTTAATGGCTGTGCTCCTTCATATCCATAGAGCAGAGTATCTGGATCCTCTAGATGGTTGTAGGAAGCCGGTGCTGCTATAGATCGTACCCCGGGCGTGGATGTTGACGCGATGCCAAGGAGCGAGGAAGCCGCCTCGCCTTTCTGCGTTAACCATTGTCTCAATGGGATCTTCTCACGTTCGGTTCTCGTGACGGATACCCCAGATTCATCCTCAGTGTTGAAAATAGTCGGGCGTTCGCCTTCGCCCAAACCAACAGCCCAGCGATAGCACAAACCGCGAACGCCAAGGAAGGTGCCAACCAAGGCACCAGCGACGACTGCATTTGTGTCTGCGTCGCCACCTTCGTTGGTGATATCCGTGATGACCCGTTCGAATATGTCGCGTTCATGAACACCACCTTCCACGCTGGCAGTGGTGTCTCCACTGGCATCGAATTCAGCTCGCCACTCAATCGCCTTGCGTAGACTCCACATTCCAGCGCCGAGACACTTGAACGTGTACCCGATGCTACTGCGTTCGTCTAGTTCTAACTCAGCGAGTGTTGCCGGCCAGACATAGCGCTCCAGCTCGGTTCGCTGCTCCTCAGACAGTTTGTCTGGGAAGTCTGGACACGCGTCGAAGAAGGCGAGCGCGGCGGTGACGACGCGACGGACATCTGCCTCAGTTTGCAAGGGCTGGTCATCGCGCATCATGGCTGCGACGAGCCCAGAGGCAATAGCGCAGGAAATGAGACAGCGCGGGTCGCCGTGTGTCGTTGCGCCGAGTTTGAGTGAAGCGAGAAAGGCACGGTCGAGTCCAGACGACGAGGCCGAGTTCTGGAAGAACAAGGCGCCAACGACGGCCGTCCGCATGACGGCGCCGTTTGGAGCAACTACACGGCCCGTTTCAATCCATGTGCTGTGGGAAGATTAAGTATCATATGTAAGCATTGGTGCCAGATAGCTGGAGCGGAATCCGATGGTTGAAGGAAGACTCACTCTCTCGCCCTGCCAATTGGATCGTCTTCCCAACCTGTTGCGTATACGGACGCCTTGACAGTCCTTCCAAGTCCCAGTGGCGCTCTGGACAATGCTCTGAGACCCTCTCGACACCAAATTTTTAATCTCCTGGCAAAGTCCTTCGCCAGTGCGTCAATCTCCGCGGCGGTCTCCACCTTGCCTCCCGCACGTAGCCAAGCAAGCAGAATGAGCAAACTTTGGTCCGTGTCGTCAGTCCAACTGCCTGGTGGAAACATGCCACGATGTCTGTCCATGTGCATGGTCTTGAAACCGGCGGCTTTCGGTGCCAGAGGGTGTGAGCCCGGTGCAAGTAGCGTGAATGTGGCATTGGGGCCGTAGATTCTCAGAACCTCGGATTTCGGTAGGAACTCTGTGAAGAGACCAACAGCATCACCGAGCGCTCCACCCAGGAGACAGCCTAAGAGGCGGTCGTGTGTTGGTGGCGGAAAAGGGAGGCGCGACATGAGGGGAGGAGGACAAGAGGATGAGCGTGGCGGCGGGATCGCCCGATGGTGCGCCTGATCGCAAGCGGTGCACTTGGACTTTCTAAAGAATGAGTGCATCTATCAGCCTCGAAATAAAGATGGGCTTACAGGACAGCTGGCGTGGCGGCAAAAGATGATCTGAGCCAGGCTCGAACTGGCGACCGCTCGTGTCCTTTCATGTGAGACGAACGTGATAACCAACTACACCATCAGACCAGTTGATAAGGGACGACAGTGTTTCTATTCATTGGGAAAAGTCAGCTCAGCTGTTTGAGAGGCCTGCTGGGTTTGATTTCAAGCTCTCACGCTGCGTCGTCCCCCGCACAGAAGCCAAACCGCTAATGACATAAGCACAGGTTCTCCTCTTCCGGCATTCATCTATTGCCAAGCCTCCGTTGCGGACTGATTGGCAGACGTGTCGCCGGACACATCATCGCCTGTCAGGTGTGCACCGCGCGTTGCTCATTAACGCCGGTCCTGGGTCTGCTTTCGCCCTCGGATCTACTTCTTCTTCTTCTACTCTTCTTTCGCGCGCGCCAGATGTATCTTTCGACTCTTCTTATTTATCTTCTTGCTGTGGCCTTTGCTCGCGGCCAAGTGCGCAATGTGACGATCGACGATGCGATGGGCGACGAGGACTTAGGTGTGCTTCCCCAGTACGGTGGCATGCCAGCATGGCGCGCAAGAAACTCGGGTGACACTTGCTCCGTGTGTTCCATGCACCCGGCGGCAAACAGGATGGTTGATAGGACTTGGTAGGCTTGACTTCCGCGCTTGCGCGGTCGGGCTGACCTGGGCCTGCCTACAGGCACGACGCAACAACAAAGGCCGGTCAAGAGCCGGCAGAGATCACATTCACCTTCAAAGGTCTGTGTTTAAGCCTAAATTCGAGTTGATGTTACGTTCTCTCAACGCGCACATGTTCACGCCAGGCACAAACCTCTTTATTTTTTGCACCCTCGCCGGACTCAAGAAAGGCTCATTCACCCAAACTCATCTGACACTCACTATCGACGGTGCAACTACAGACACATTTGACTGGATCCCGGATTCGTCTTCGCCAGACTTTCGGTACCGGCAACCTGTATTGGCGGCGAAAGGGCTGGAGAATGGAAACCATACCGTGAAGGTGTCCAGCCACGCAGCTATAGTCAATGGTCGGGCTGTTGGGTCATTGATTCTCTTTGACTTTGCGCTGTACAAGTAAGTTCAGCTGATGGGATTCACATGATGTCGTGTGCTGACACCAATGCAGCACGGACACAACATTGGCAAGTGACGACGCAGCATCTTTGACGACGGGCCCATCTTCATCTTCAACGCCAACGGTTCACAATGCCGGCAACTCCAAGCTGGTATTACCGCTTGGAATTGTTTGCAGTGTTGTGGGTCTCGTCCTTCTGGTCGGTTCGCTGGTGATTTTTCTCCGCTTTCGCCGCCGCCGCCAGGCCCAGTCGTACGAAAGACTCGGCGATCGTGTTCATGCTCATTCGCCACTGACCCAACTGCCTGCTCCTCCAGCGGAGGCTCGCTTGGTTCGCGGCTCTGAACCGCTAACACGGACGCCCAACCTCGGCTTACCTGTCGACTACTCGAGGAGCAACCGCCAGCTGAACATACAAGCCAATCTAATAAACGATAGAAATAGGCGGTTAGACAGTCACCACACACCTCCTCCAAGCTACGCATGATCATTTCTAGCTTTTTTTCTTTTCTTTTCTTTTGCCTTTCCTACACAATGTCATGTATCAACGAAAGCCTCTTGCGCTCCCGCTGGCGTAATGTGATTTTTGGGCTTTATAGTGGTACTCGCCGTACGCGAGCTCCTCGAACTCAGCACACATCCTCAAGAACTTAGTCCAGAGCCTGGCTAGGCTCTCCTCATCAACTCCTGGTCGGCGTTTGCGCACCTCCGATCCTCCATTACGACAGGATCGCCTGACGTATCACCGGATTGACGTCGGTAGGACAACATCACCTGCCTAATGCGTACTGCGGCCTGTCACAACACCGCCAGTGCTGCTCTTTCGCTTTTATATCCGCTACGCATTCTGCTTTTCTTCCGCGCGCGCCGCGATGCATTCTTGGGCATTCCTTCTTTCTCTTCTCGCCGCTTCACTCGCTCGCGGCCAAGTGCGCAATGTAACTATCGACGATGGGACGGGCGACGAAAACTCGAGGGCGATTCCCGTGTACGGCGGAGCACCACCATGGCGCGCAAGAAGTCCGGGAGATAGTTGCCCTCAGTGTTTCCTGCAACCAGCGGGAGACATGATGGTTGGTGGGACTTGGTATGTTTGAATCGCGGCGAGCATGCAACTTGGCTTACCCAGGGCTCCATGCTAGGCATGATGCAACCACCGACCGCACTGCGGAACCTGCAGAGATCTTGTTCACGTTTACAGGTTTGTGCCTGAGGAACAGTTCGTGTTGATGTGTCTTCTCAACTCGAACCTTTCCACACCAGGCGCGAACCTCTTTGTCTTCTGCACACTCGCCGGTCTACACAAGGACACCTCGACCCAAACTCACTTGACACTTATTGTGGATGGCGCATCTGTAGACACTTTCGACTGGGTCCCAGACGTCTCTTCACCAGCCTTTCAGTACCAGTACCCAGTGTTGGCGGCGAAGGGTCTCGAAAATAAAGACCATGCCGTGAAGATATTAAGTCATCGATATGCGGTCAATGGAGAAGCTGTTGGATCGTTGATTCTCTTTGACTACGCACTATACAAGTAAGTCGAGCCGGCGAAGTTGAAAGGATGTAGCCGTTGAATACTGACGCTTTCGCAGTACGGACACCTCAGTCACAAGCAACGACGCAGCCCCTTCAACGACAGGACAGTCTTTACCCACAATGCCACCAAATCATAAATCCGGTAGCTCTAAGCTAGTATTGTCGCTTGGGATTGTTTTCGGTGTCGTGGGCGTCCTGCTTCTCATCGGTTCGCTAGTGGTCTTCCTTCGCACTCGCCGCCGTCGCAGCCAAACTCAGTTACATGAGGTGCACAGCAACCGTGGTCTGGCTCCCTCGCCCTTACCACTACCACCTTCAAGTTCTCCGACGGAGGTTCGCTCCGTGTACGACTCGGAGCCGGCGACGACCCTACCGCTCAACCTCGGCTCACCTGTCGTCACCTCACTAAGTGACCGCAAGCTCCACATGCGAGCTGGTCTGATGAGCGACAAGTCAGACCGTGGTGACATGCCTCCTCCTAGCTATTCATAATCATTTTTTCAATCTTTGCACCTATTCTACATTATGTCACGTGATCACGAAACCCCTGCTTGCCGCTGCGGAACTGGATGTGCCTGTCGGACATTAGGTGATTCCGATGCCGAACCTCGCAATGCGCTTCAAACGTCACAATTGTTTGTGGGCTGTCATATCAAGTGATTTGGAGGTGAGCTTCACCATAAAATTTAGGAGGCGAGCGCGGATGCGTTATTCGGTTGCGAAGTGTTTACTCAATGGGCTGATATGATATCACCGGATTGACATGCCAAGGGGGCATCGCCTGCCAAATGTCAACTGCTGCATAGCCCCCTGACACCGCTCTTGCGTCTGCTTTCGCCTTTATATCTACTGCGCGATTTGCTCTCCTACCATGCTCGCAGCCATGCATCCACTGACACCAATTCTCGTTCTGTTTCTTCTTGCTGTGACCTTCGTTCATGGCCAAGTGCGCAATGTGACGATTGACGATGGGATGGGCGACGAGGATTTGGGTGTGATTCCTCGCTACGGTGGCACGGCACCATGGTGTGCAAGAATGCCAGGCGACAGCTGCGTCGTTTGTTTCTTGGAACCGGCAAGAGACAAGATGTTCGATGGGACCTGGTAGGCTTGAATCGGAGCGCATACGCGCTGGACTTACACGGGACTCAGACCTTCCGCAGGCACGACGCAACGACCAGTCCCACTGAGGAGCCAGCAGAAATCAAATTCGCCTTCAGAGGTCTGTGCTCATGTTAGAAGTTATGTTGATGTGGTCTCTCAATGAGCACCAGGCACGGATCTCTTTATCTTTTGCACTCTCGCCGGGCCTCGAGCGGGCACAGTCACCGAAACTCATCTGACACTCACCGTCGACGGTGTGTCTAGAGACACATTTGACTGGGTCCCGGATGTCTCTTCGCCAGAATTTCAATACCAGTACCCTGTGTTGGCGGCGAACGGGCTGAAGAATGGAAACCATACCGTGAAGGTGCTGAACCATCCAGTTATGGTCAATGGCCAGGCAATTGGGTCGTTGATCCTCTTCGACTATGCGCTGTACACGTAAGCTGAGCCGATAGGTTTAACGGGAGGTTGTATGCTGACGCCAACGCAGCACGGACGCATTATTAACAAACGACGGTGCAGCATCGTCGTCGACGACAGAACCAGCTTCGTCCTCGACGCCAACGGATCAGAAAGCCAACAACTCTAAGCTGGTATTGCCGCTTGGAATCATCTGCGGTGTCGTAGGCCTCGTGCTTCTGATTGGTTCACTAGTGGTCTTTCTTCGCTTCCGACGCCGCCGCCAGACCCAGTCGTACCAAAGGTTCAGTGACCATGTCCCAGCTAAGTCACAGCTCCGACTGCCTGCTCCTCCAGCGGAGGTTCGTTTGGTGCCCGGCTCGCGACCGTCAACCCAACCGCTCAATCTCGGCGTGCCTGTCGTCCCCGCATTTAACGACCGCAAGTTGAACACGCGAGCTGCTCTGATGAGCGATAAGAATAGGCGGTCAGGCCGTGACGACCTGTCCGAGTCTCCTCCGAGCTACTCATAATCGATGTTCACTTTTCCTTGTCTCTGCTACACGACGTCACGTGGTCACGAAATCCTCTTGCGCTCCCGCTGGCATGGTGACATTTGATCTTGCCCATTGTGAGACTGGATTTGCTTGTCGGACAATAAGCGGTCGCGGTGTCGAGCCGCAGGCGTCTTCATTGTCACCCCCGATCGGGAGTTACAAACGCCACTTGAGCAGTAACAAGCGTCTACCCAGGCTAAGACAGGCATGACAGTGAGTGAAACTGTTCCTTCCTGGGAGCAGTGTGCGTTGAAGTTGACTGAGGGTGTGGGCGCTGGCTTGAGACTCCGCTTCCCAGCTTGTCCTCCTCTGTCTTTGAAGCCCGCGCTTAGTGCCGTGGACGCGTTTTGGCCTCGCGCGTGTACACCTGTTGTTTCGCACGCCACCAACGCCACCTTCCGTAGCTTCTGTTTGCCCCTGCACACACGTACCCAGACAACATGTTTGGTGGAAGTGGCAGCACATCATCGTCGTTCACCTCGTCACCTACCCCACCTTGGGCTCACGACCAACCCTCGACTCATCATCTGCCACCACCACACAGCGGCAGATGGTCACCTGAAACCACACCACAGCTGCCAGGGCCTGGGCCTGCGTCAGGCGGTGATGAACAGGCTGCTGGGAACAACGCATCCTCCGACTTGCGCTCAGTGCTTTCTGGCCCAAACCTTAGCTTATGGTCTCTCCAAAGTGCTGGTGATGATATCAAACCGTCGTATCCATATCCCACGTTGGTAAGTATCCAGTACTGTGCCTGGTGTGTTCGTTGACATCCAGCCAGATCGCCTGTGCCATCATGGGCAGTGAGCGCAAGATGCTTACTCTTGAAGAGCTTTACGATGCAATAGAGGAACGTTTCCCTTATTTCAAGTCCTACAAGCCGTACCGGGTGAGTTCTGCGAACCGTGGGAGAGGCGAGGCGGGGATGACTCTTGGCTCGTACACCAACGTGACCGATGGCCATCCCCGTCCTCGCGTGTTCCACGTGGAAATTTCTTGCAGCAGTTACTGACGTTCTCTACCCAGAACTCGGTTCGTAATCTCTGATCTGGAAAAGCCGAAGCCTTATGAAAGGTGCTCACGTCTTGAGACAGATCCGGCACAACCTCTCGTTGAATGCGATGTTTGTCAAGACCCCGCGCCCGATCACCGCACCCGGCAAAGGAAACTGTGGGTAACCGACATGAAGTAGGCTGTTTTGCTCACTGTTTTTGCGTTGTAGACTGGGCAGTTAGGGAAGGGGCCAGCCTCACCGCACCGGGTGGGACAAAGCGTCCGCGCAAGCGTGGACCACGCGGGAAGAACAAAGAGCCTTCACCGCCAACCGAAGTGCCCCTGCAGGCCGCAAAGTACACAATAAGTCCACCAGTGCAACCGCCGCCGCTGGACATCTACCTACACCGAGAAGCGGCCATCGCGCCGTACTCTGTCGGTTTCCCGCCCCACCAGGTCCTCCTGCCCACGGTGTTACCGCGTAAGAGATATGCAGATGCAGAGCCAACCAGTCCAACGCGCTCAACACGTCGCCCTGAAGCGCCGAGCGCGGCTGGTCCTGTTCGTACCATGCGTCGCGCCCGCTCGCCAGCGGTCACTCCATATGTGATTCCCGTGACCAGCGACGAGTATCCGCCCAGCCCGCCGCCAGCATGGGTGGAACTTGACCCCATTCCGGCGCTTCATTACGGCTCATCGTTGTCGCCGGATGACGGCGACTGGCTTCCATCACCGCACGACGGTGGCGGCGTACTGCTGCCGTCTGCCCCTCGCCGCACGACTGCAGGTGGACAAGCTGCTCCGTCGTCTTCTCAGCGTCCGGTAGATCCGCCCTCATCATCTGGTAGCAGCTCTAACTCGGAGTCAGAGGACGTGCTCGCTTCGCGACCCTCTGCAGTCCCGCTACCGGCGTTCGGCGCCGCCAGCCTGACCCTGCCTAGCATCAATCGTCCCGTGTTGCCTGCTGCTCCGTCGTTTGGCACGACGGGCTTCTCCAACGTCTCAGCAATTACGCTCCCTCCGCTGCCGAAGCGGACCCGGTTCTGAGTGTCGACATGGCGAGGCGGCGCAAGGGTGTGCATCGACAGAGTCATGGTGACACCCGTGCAGGACGCCTGCGCGTGTTCGCATTCTTCAGAACGTTATAATCCTTCGTGTTTGTCATCTTGGCCGTCATATCTCACCATTATCTCCTGCATGTGTCTCGCTGTCGCGCTACCCTACTCTGTGACGACCCCCACCCTATCATCCTCCATTTCCGCCATCCTCCCGCTCCCATTGTTTCATCTAGTACATCACCATCTTGCGCAGATACGTCTTGTTCCTGCTGCACATACTTTGCCGACGCTCGTCGGCTCGCC
>Ga0247815_10001820_pt1 | contig 16136 bp, 10 predicted proteins | sample UWRJL194509B1_FD_181014 | JGI IMG/M metagenome (GOLD analysis project Ga0247815, IMG submission 181014) | Plant litter microbial communities from Arlington Agricultural Research Station in Wisconsin, United States - UWRJ-L194-509B-1 | ecosystem: Environmental > Terrestrial > Plant litter >...
TGCGGTATAAAACGTTTGCTTTTGTTTTAAAGTTCCCTGAATATCAATTTTTGATAACCGGGTATTCCAATTTTCAAAAGCTTTTTCTTTGGTCGTATCGAAATTCCAATCAACGATTTCTTCGGTTAAGTTAGCTACTGCATTCTCCACACTTACCGTAGAAATGCCAACCTTTGCTTTGACTGTTAACTTCTTGCCACCATTAAAATCTAAAACTATGCGCTGGTTCCGATTTGCTAAAGAGTCTGACAGCCAATGAAATCCGCTGAAGGCTTGATCAAACTTGATTACAAAATAGACATGTCGTTCTCCACCCCAGGTCCTGACAATCCGATAGCCAGTTAGTGTGTTGTTGTCTTTTACTTTGATCTCGCTTTTCAAGACATGCTTGTCGAGGTCAGTCATGTTGTTTACCAAACCATGCTGCACATCAACTAACAGGTGCCCTGCTGATTGATTGAATTTGTATTGATGAAATGCCGCTCTTTGCGTACAGGTCAATTCTGCATTTACCTGATAATCTTTCAAATACACACCATAATACCCGGGGGAAGCTTTTTCCTGTTGATGTGAAAAGTGACTGCTATAACTGGCCTTTTTTATCGCTCCGGTAAAGGGTTGAAGTAATAAATCGCCCAGATCTGCTACACCTGTGCCGCTTAAGTGGGTATGGGAAAATCCTGAAATTAAACTATCGCCGTATTGGTAGCCGGCACAGTATTCCCACTTCCCGTTGCCGGTTTCAGGACTTACCTGAACTAAACCCAAGGGGGTTGTGGCTCCAGGAAAAGTGTGTCCGGAACCACCTGTCCCAATGAAGGGGTCAACAAATTGTGCATTCTTACTGGGCTGTGCCAATGCGCTGGCAGTAATCAGTACCAGGAACAGCAGGAGGGTTTTGAATTTATAAAACATGATACGTCTTTCGTTGCTATTTTGACCCTATAGTGGTCTTTGATTTTTTCGTTGTTGCTTCAGTTATTTCTATCAGCAGCAAGTGATCGGGTACATCCACCGTAATGTGATCTGAGTCTTGGTAGGTATATTGGGATGATTCGGATTTTAGTGGCTGGTAAATGCTGACTTTCGATTTTTTAGCTGTAAAAACAATGTTTACCTTTTGACTATCTGCAGGCAGATCTTTAAATGCCGTATAATCATAATTGACGCCCGCTTTTACGCCTTGCCACAGCGCCAAATAATATCTTCCGTCGGCTTTTTGAAATACTGAAGCGCGGATATTGGCAGTATCGCCGGAGAGGGTGTAGGAAAATGCCGTCGGCGTAAACTGAGTGTCACCATCTTTTAGCAGCTTAATCGTATTCTTAATAGCCGTAAAAGCCGGCTTTTCTGTGCCATCCGTATGCAGTATGCCAAAGTTCTTTTCGCAGTCTTTCTGGTCACTGGTATTTTGATCAATAAATTCATAGGCATAAACCTTCTTAGCGCCCCGCTTAAACATTTCCATAAACATAACTGAGTAATACTTACCTGCACTTAATTCAGAGAGATAATGGTACGTGCTGGGATTGTATCCCGGCTGAGTGGGTTTGTTAAAGTCGACAGCGTTCTGATAGCCTATTTCTGTGATTACCCAGGGCTTATCTTGCCTGATTGGCCTGAGAAACTTTTCTGTTAAGTCGTAATACGTGCCTGGAAACATTTTCCAATTTGCACCGCCACTATCGTAGGTATGTAAAGTGATCAGATCGCAGAAATTGCTGATGTGAGGCGTTATTGCCGCCACCATATTTGGTTTGGATGGAACGCTCCAGTACGTTACAATACTGGTGTTTAATACTGGAATCCCCTTAAGCTCCGGCATGGTATGAGCCCTGGTGTATAAAGATTTTTGAATCTTGTACGTCAGGGTATCCCAGTTTTTAGGATACCACTTATAGATACCCAAATCAGGTTCATTAAATCCCTCCAGATACTGCACTGTTTTTACCAATTTCGGAGAAGTTTTGAATACAGAGAGGTATTCCGCAGAATCGCGCAAAGCTAGACTATCAACTACTTTCTTGCTATCCAGGGTATAACACACTTTAATGCCAAGGTTATCGTAGAGCTTGATAAACCTGTTTTTGATCAGCGCTGTATCAGCAGCATTCATGAATTCGCGGTAGGGGACGCCATCTCTGATATTTTTTATGCCGAGTGCTTTTAACTTCGGATAAATAATGGTTTCGAACTCCTTATAATATACACTTGTGTTCCACTTTAAATGCGTATTGATACCAATGCCGTTAACATAGTCGCCAGCCCTTTCTGGAATGACCGTCACTACCTGTCCTTTAACAGTAGTACCTAGTGTTAGACTGAAAAGGGTGAGCAGCACGAACTGCCTTAGCCCGAAAAAGCGTCCTTTCTTCATTTCTTTACGTATGTATTTGTGAAAGTTACATCAGTTGTATTGATCTCTTTTAACCAGGGTGTGCCAGCAGTTGGCTTATCGATTTTTACACCGTTTCCATGGAGTCCATGCACATCCTCTAACCAGATTGCTGGGCGGCTATCCGCATTCATCAACTGGAGTTGAACATTGTCTAGCGATAGGTTTTTAACGTGTCGCACATAGAGCCCATAAGCAGGGAGTGTCCAGCCAAACATGCGGTTTTCAGGATATCCTTTTTCGTTTTCTGGTACGGTAGCCTGGTAGTCGGCAATAGTGCCACCCCCGGTATGTTTAAAAATTACATCCCGGAGCGAAACATTCTCAATATAAAAACCTAGCACTGCTGATATTGTACTTGCCATGCGACTGGCGGATGTAGCATTAACATTGCTGATGATTACATTTTTCAGTGAGCCCGTAGCGTTGTTGCGACTGCCCAGTCTGATGAAGATAGGGGTCTGCACGCCGGTCATGCTGATGTTTGAAATGCTGATTTGATCCATGTGGCCCCCGTCAACAATCTCTAATGCAATGCCGCTGATACCTGTAATCCTATCTGCTATATAATTCGTTGCAGCATCATTCCAGTGGTGCAATGGAGATTCTGATGCTTTCCTGAATACGCAGTTACTGATGGTGATATTTTTAAAGCCACTAACTGAACTCGTACCCATTTTAATCATGTTGCAGTTCGAAGCAACAATGCAGTTCGTAATCGTAATATTTTCACAGGGCCGTTTTGGGTCATCATTTTTAAGGCATATGCCATCATCACCACTGTCTATCCTACAATCAGAAACAATAACATCCTTACTGTCTATGTCAATACCATCATTATTGAAGTTTGCATGTGAATAGATAGAGATACCTTTTATAATAACCCCTTCACAGCCAAATAAACGAAGCGCCCAGGCGGCAGAATGCCGCAGGGTTACATTTTCAATTTTGACATTTTTGCTGTTGCGCGCAAAAATCAGGTATGGTCTGTCTGGGTAAGATTCCTTGACAGGGAAGTTTTTCCCATCTCCAAAAATGACTCCTTCACCGGTAACAGATACATGTTCAGCACTATCGATCAATAGCAAGCTGGTATATTTTGCTCCGTTTGCGATTCCCTGCAAGATTGCCCCTGGACCAACATGGAAGTTGACATTGCTTTTTAAAGTAACCATGCCTGTTAAAAATGTGCCTGCGGGAACAATCACAGTGCCTCCGCCATTTTTAGCGCAAGCGTCTATTGCCCGCTGTATGGCGCTGGTATTTACTGTTTTACCGTCGCCAACAGCCCGGTAATCTTTAATATTATAGTTCTGCGCATGAGCTGTTATGAAACAACATAGGCATGCTACAAAAACCAACAGTTTGTGTACGATCATAAATGCTAGAATGAAGTAAAATTTGACGGATGATTAAGTCTTAAAATCCGGGGCTAATACCCCGGATTTTGTTTGTATACCTGTGGATTGATATCTAAAATACTTTGAGGCACTGGAAACAGTTTCTGATAATCTTTGATTTGCTGAGTACTTCCATTGACCAGAATTTTGCTGTTTGTGAAGTAGGTATTCAGAATATCGAACCTGTTCGTTCTCACAAGATCCCAGAACCGAAGACCCTCAAAACAGAATTCAAGACGTCGTTCCTTAAGAATCTTGTCGCGCAAATCACCCTGTCCAGACACATAGGTTGTAGTAGATGCAGGATTTGTATTTTGATAATTGCGTGTTGTGTTACCAAAAGCCCGCGTGCGGATTTGATTGATATAGGGAAGTGCAGCAGATACATCTCCGGCTTCATTCAGGCATTCAGCATACATCAATATCACGTCTGCATATCTGATGATCGGATTATCAACTCCACCCAACTGTCCAGTTACAGGATCTATGAATTTTTTGATGATCCCACTGGTGCCGGGTGTTCCCTGAATAGAGGCATCGCGACGCAGATCTCCCGCTTCAAAAGCAGCGAAGATATCAGGCGTTGGAAAGTTAGTCTGAGAAAAGATATTGGTGATACTTGATTGTTGCCCTACTATGGCACCTGAGTACTGGTTAGCAAAAAGAATCTCCTTATTGCCGCCGTTATTATAGGCAAAGATTGAAGCATAGCCGGTTGTTACCAGTCCATACGTTGCTGGATTATCAATAGCAGATTTAAGGATTGGCGTAGCTTCAGTAAATTTACTTTGAAATAGGAGTACCCGGGCAAGTAAGGCCTTTGCCGAAGTGCTGCTTACCCTACCCAGATCAACAGCAGTATAGCTGGCAGGAAGTAAGGTGATGGCATCTGAAAGGTCTTTTTGAATCAGCTCAAAAACTTTGCTTTTATTTTCTCTGGGATAAGTGTAAGATTCGCTAACTGTTTCTAAAGAGGATGTAACCAATGGTACATCCCCGAAAGTTTTTACGAGATTAAAGTAGAAAAAGGCCCTGAAGAATTCAGCCTCACCCTTATACTGTTTTTTCAAGCTGGCATCCATGGCAATTGGATCAATGAGACCTATTACCTTATTAGCGCGGTTAATCCCAACATAACAATTGTTCCATCGGTTAGCTAAAATAGTACTTGCCGCTGAGGTTGATGGGAAAACAGTTAGGTTGTCATAATCGTTTTCACCCTGTATGGCCCTTCCGGTAGTGGTATAGGTGTCGTCTGTCGGGAGGTCTCCCAGTACAAACTCATTGACAATGCCTTCTGCACGAAGCGTGGCATAGAGTCCGGTAACGGCGTATTGAAAATCTGTGGAAGATTTATAAAAATCTTTGACATTGCCAGAGGTGATCGGATAAAGTTCGAGCAAGCTCTTTTTGCATCCTGCAAAAGCCAGTACAATTAATGTACAATAGATATATTTTTTCATGATTAAATTTTTGTGTGATACTATAAACCTACGTTCAAACCGAATGAGAAAATCCGCGGTTGAGGGTAAACGCCATAGTCTACCGCCTGGATGCTCGCCTGCTCTCCGAACACGTTGCTGTCTGGGCTATACCCAACATAATTACTGAACGTGTATACGTTCTGGGCAGTTAAGGTACACCTGAGCGACCGTAAGCCAATTCTCTTCGCGAATGTGTTGGGTACAGAATAGCCAAAGGCAATATTTCTAATCCGGATATACGTGCCGCTATACAGCCATCTGTCTAGTGAGCTTTCGCTGAGGCCTACCGACTGTCCGCGTGCCTGTATGCTGGCGCGTGGCATGATCCCATCACCCGGTTCAGTGTCTGATTTCCATCTATTTAATGCATAATCTGTTAATTGATTAGAGTTAGCTAAGCCTGTGGTGAGAAAGCGTTCCAATAAGAAGAATGTTTTACCACCCTGTAATCCTTGTAATTGAACACTTAGATCGAAGGCTTTGTATCTGAAGTTGTTTGTGAGCCCATAGGTGAATTTAGGGTTTGGATTGCCTAAGATAGTACGGTCTGCAGGCGTAATGACACCATTGCCATCTACATCAACAAATTTTGTATCACCAGGACCGCTTGATGCATTGAACTTCATCGTTGGGTTGTCAATCACATCTTGCTGATTCTTAAATATCCCACCAGTTTTGTAACCGTAGAACATCCCCAAGGGTTGGCCAACTCTCAATATGGTTACCAATGGATTATCACCTGTGGTAATGATATCGGCATCGTTGGTGCCTAAATGAATGATCTCATTCTTATTTCCTCCGATATTGAAGTTGGTACTCCAGTTGAAATTTTCCTTTTTGATGTTAACGGATGTCAATGTAAACTCCAAACCCTTGTTTTGGATTTCGCCGACGTTACCAAATGCATTTACATAACCTGATACTGCAGGTATGGGAATAGTATATAATAGGTTGGTTGTATTCCGTTTGTAATAGTCGACAGACATACTTAGTCGGTTATTGAAAAATCCCATATCCAGACCAATATTAATCTGCTTATTGGTTTCCCAGGTTAGCTGATCATTTAGAATACCACTTGGTACTAATCCTCCGGCCTGAATATCATTGAAGTTATAATTCAGCTGATTCAAGACAGCTTGATAGGGATACAAGTTGGTCGGGTAGTTTCCTGTTACCCCATAACTGACCCTTAACTTCAGGTCGCTAACAAATTCGATTTTCTTAAGAAATGCTTCTTCGTTGATCCGCCATGCTGCAGAAACTGCAGGGAACCAACCACTCCGGCTTGCCTTTGGAAAACGACTGGAGGCATCGTTACGTAGCGATCCCGATAACAGATATTTTCCTTTGTAAGAATAGCTCAGTCTGGCGAAAAAGCTCATCAATGCGTATTCACTTGCCGCGAAATTTCCATTTCTGGTAGAAGCCCCTGCCGGAGAGGGAACCAGGTCATTGATAAAAGTATTGGCCTGGCCAGCAATGGTAACGCTTTCATTATGAAATTGCTGTACCGAATAGCCCCCAACTGCATTTACATCATGATTTTTGTTAAAAACATGCCTGTAGTTGACAGTATTATCCCAGCTAATTGTTCTGTAGGTTGTTTTCGCTTCATTAGCCACGATATTTGCGGCTCGGGTACCCGGAAAACCAGGCGTTAATACGCCGTTTATGGAAGAAGATACTGTGCTAGGGTGGTAGAAGCTGTTTTCAGCAACACGCCAATCAATCCCAATGTTGCTCCTGAAAGATATATCCTTAAATGGTGTTACGTCGATGAACCCATTGCCTAAGTACCTGTTGTTGGTGAGGGTATTTCTATAAGCAGGCTCATAGATTGGTTGGATGGGACTTAGAAAACGATTATACCCATACGTATTATAGTAGAACGAATTAGCTTCAGTCATCCCATAAAGCCCGTTTGGATATCGTGCAGGTATGGTAGGAGGCATTAATAGCGAAGTGGAAATGGTAACGGCCTCGCCACCAGGCGCACCACTCCAGTGTCCATTGGTTGGTAGATTATCGTTTTTAGTATAGGAAGGCGTGAAATTGAGTCCAACTTTGACTGTTTTACTGATCGTAGATTCCATATTTATACGCGCTGTGTAGCGGTCAAATCCAGTCCTGCGGATAATACCATCCTGTTTGTAATAATTCCCTGAGGCGAAATATTTAAACTTTTCGCTACCGCCCTGGATGCCTACCTGATAGTTGGAGAGGAGCGCCTTGCGGAAAATCTCATCTTGCCAGTTGGTATTTGGAATGGTATCCGGGTTGTCAAAAGCAGGAATATAATTATAAGGAGCAAAGAGACCTCCGAATGTTCTGGAGCCATTTGGCGTGCTCGGATTTCCTTTAACAGATGCCCAGTTGGCGGCGCTGAGTTCTTTGACGTATTGTATGTTTTGGTCGCGGTCTAAAACGTCGATCTGTTTGGGCAGCATTTGTAAACCGGTAGAATAGGCGAAATCTATTGTCGGATTGCCTGACTTTCCCCTCTTGGTGGTGATTAGAATGATACCATTACCACCACGGGCTCCATATATTGCTGCCGATGCTGCGTCTTTCAGGACATCTATTGATTCAATGTCATTAGAATTGATTGCATTAATGCCTGTCGCATCCTCAAGCGGTATGCCGTCCACAACGTATAAGGGAGCATTGCTGGCACCACCACCACCAAGGGATCCGGTACCGCGGATTCTGATTACCGGGTTGCCGCCAGGAGTAGCATCGCCTTGTCTAACATCTACACCAGGAAGTTGTCCGGCCATGGCACTGAGCACGTTCGGCGTGACCTGGTTTTCCAGGTCTTTGGTTTTTAAGGAGGAAACTGCACCTGTTAAATCTCTCTTTTTCTGCGTTCCGAAGCCTACAACAACAATCTCATTAAGTCCTGTGTTCTGCTCTTTCAGCGTAACATTCATGAAAGTAACCTTTCCAATAGTGACCTCCTGATTTTCGAATCCTACAAAGGAGAACACCAGTACCGTATTTTGATCTGGCGCTGAAAGTGTAAATACACCATCAGCATTTGTAATAGTGACCTGCGGCGCATTTTTGATTTTTACGGTTACTCCGGGCAGTGGTTGCTTTTTATCATCTGTTACCCGCCCAGTGATGGAAATAGCGCGTTGAACCTGCAAGCTTGGTACAGGAATATTTCTGGGGATGATGAGAATGGTTTTTTGGTTGATCTTGTAATCAAAGGGTTGGTTAACAAAGCACTGCTTCAGCGCTTCGTTGAGTGAGGCGTCTTTGATATGGATATTTACGGCTTTGGCGTTACTGATGAGGTCAACATCGTAAAAGATACTAAACCCGCTTTGGACACGAATATCGTTCAGGGTTTCTCTTAAAGGTGCATTATTTTTATCCAGGCTTATTTTTTGAGCTACAGAAGCAGCGCTTACCTGCATGATAGAAACAAGACATATAAGATAAGAGAGTCTCATAATCAACAATAATTTAGGTTGAATGCAGAAGTAACTCCCGCACTTTATTGCAGTATAAATTTTATACATTTGAATGTTAGGTTTATCGAAATATTTGGTTGTTTTGAAAATGCGATCTTACAGGTATCTAACAACAGTTTCGAACTGTCGCCGGAAGCGGTGGTACGCTTCCGGTTTTTCTTAAATACCGCTTTTTAGTAGTATTTAATTCATGAGGATCACCCTCCTTCCATCAATTTTATAGTGTATACCACCCGCTGCAGACATATTGTCGAGCAGTTCTGTTATGTTCTTGTATTTTGAGGTAGTCCCTCCAAATTTTTTATACTGGACATTGCCATGGTATTCTACATCAACATCGTACCAGCGGGAGGCTATTTTCATCACCTCTTTGATGCTCACGTCGTTGAATACAAACTGTCCCCTGGTCCATGCCATTACTTGCTCCATATTGGCTTGCTGTACATTTATGGTATTGCGCGAATGGATGGCAATACCTTGCTCACCAGGTTTTAATTTGGTGCTTGTTGCGCCTTTCTCCATGTTAACAGATCCTTCCAGCAAAGTTGTGGTTACTGCATCATCATCTTGGTAAGCAGAAATCTCAAAATGCGTTCCCAGCACTTTTACAGCCGTTCCATTTGCCTGCACGATGAATGGCTTTAGCTTATTCTTGCTTATTTCGAAATAAGCTTCGCCTGTGAGCACTACGGTTCTGGTGTTGCCGCTGAACGCGGTAGGGTAGGTTAGTGATGATGCTGCATTTAGTAAAACTTTACTGCCGTCTGGTAAGATAACCTGATATTGCCCGCCTCTGGGTATAGTAATGGTATTGTTATCAGCCGCTGCGCTCACATTTGTTGCGCTTTCGGCGTCATAGATGATCTGCCCGTTGGCACCTTTAATCACTTTGGTTGATCCCTGCGTTGCTAAAAGTCCATTTGATGCAGCATTGAGCACCAGTGTTTTGCCATTGCTTAGTGTAAGGGTAGCTTTATTAGATCCGGGCTTTATTGGCTGAAACGCGTATTGCTTGTCAGTCTTGACAGATTTTGCGTTATTTAGATACATGTAACTGGCAACTGAACAGATTAGCAGAATAGAAGCAGCGGCATACCACCATTTGAACGATGGTTTGGTATTTAATGTAACTGTTTTAGGGGAAATAGCTTGCTTGATGTTCCGTAGCATCAATAGCTGCAATTCTTCTTGTTCCTGTTCGGTGATTTCAAAGTCAGAAGATATTTCCAATCTACGGTAATATTCCTCAAGCAATCGTTGCTCCGCATCAGTGGCATTGCCATCGGAATATTTGGTCAATAGGTGTAAAAAGGTTTGCCTTTGCATGGTGCCGTTTATTACAAGTACCAATTAGTGCGTCATACCCTACGCTAACTGTGAAAAAAATATGCAGCCTAATGATTGGCGATTGTGCTCAGTATCGCAACACACATGCTGATATTCAAGCCATGGCGAAGATGCTTCAGTGATTTAGACATTCTTTTTTCAACCGTTTTTTCTGAAATGCCGAGTAGACAAGCAATTTGTTTGTAGGTCATGTCTTCCTCGCGACTAAGCCGGAATGCTTCTTTGCAGTCTGCTGGCAAGGTATCTATCAGACTTTTAATTAACTGTTGTTGCTCTTTGAACAGTAAAGGGTCTTCTGCAATGATATCAACCGTTACCTGGGAAAGCCGGTTATAAAATTCACTATCATGCTGTTGACTTCGAATTGCTTTAAAAACACTAAAACGTGTAGCTTGTTGCAGATATGCTTTAAGATTATCGATCTGGACTTCGCTGCGTCTTTGCCACAAGCTGATAAAAACATTCTGGACGATATCCTGTGAAATGGTTCGTTCCTGTAAAATGCGGTGTGCAGTTTTGAAGAGTATCTTACTGTATGTATTATAAATTTGAGTAAACGCCAGTTCATCGCCTTGTGTTAAGCGCGCATAGAGTTCAGTATCACTCATTAAGCTGTAATCGGACATTTAGGATTATACAAGGTTGGCTAAAGTTAATGCAAAATTTTGCACCATAGCTGAAAATTTTCAAATTTCCTGAATGATTGCCGTTTCGAATAAGAAACTTTAATTAAACATGGCTATCGCAGATGTGAGCCTGTTAATTGCCATCGGCACCTGTCATTATTAACTGTTCTGGAATCTCAGTGTAACCATTGACCACACATTTGAATGAACAGCCGGTTTTCCAGGTGCACCTTCATGCGAGAAAGAACATCGTGTTGCATGAGTTTTTGAAAAGTAAGGACAGAAAACTCATCATTGTAGATGCGATTAGCGTATTTAATTGAGATTATCCCCCAATCTGCGGGATTGACAGGCAATTACGTGAACTGTATTTTTGAAAAATAAATTATAATCATGAAAAGAAGTCTGGTCCTGATGATCTTCGCCGTATTATTTTTCGGCTGTAAAAAAGGCACTCCCGTTGACAGCCTGATCGCTGCTGCAGCCAAAAATGGCGCAATAGCGGGAAGCATTTACCCAGCGAATGCATCGGTAAGTGTTTTGGCATTTGATGCGCAGGGAAAGCAATTTAATGCAAGTGTGAATGCAGGCAACGGCGCTTTTACATTTGAGGGTTTACAGCCAGGACGCTACCAGGTTGTTATTCCTGTATCTCCAAATGCTGGTTCGGCGACAAACAGGGCAGTAGACGTTGTTGCCGGGCAGACCGCAGATGCAGGCGTAATTACCATGAGCCTGCCGCCGACTTCTACTTTATTTGTTTTAGGTACATTATTGCCAGCCGGATTTGGAACTGCTGTGACGGCCACCAATCAGAAAACGGGAAATATATATACAGCGATACTGAATGCGACAACCGGTGCTTTTGGCATTGAGCTTCCCAACGGGGATTATAAAATCCAGTTTGCTGTAAAAAAACCGGTGGAAGCACCGGCGGATATGCAGGTTACTGTTGCGGGTAAACCGGTCGCTCTCGGTATTATTAACAGTAAACTGGGGGAGGCAGGGACGCTGACTGGCTCATATAGCCCGATGGCTGCCATGGCGACTGTAAAAGCGATTAACCTGCAGACGGGTGGAACATTGCAAGGCCTCATCAATAGAACTTCTGGTACGTTTGAGTTCCCTGTGCTTTCTCCGGGAATGTATAAAATCTCCTTTACGGCATATGCGCCTTATCTTGTTCCTGCAGATATTACCGCAGTAGTGAAGACTGGTATTGCTAGTGAAGCTGGCCAAACGACTTTTGTATTTGATGTCGAGACAAAGCAGATTACTTATAAGCTGGATGGTGTGGCAACCATACGTTACAACCTGCCAGCTACGTTTTCGGCGGGGGAATTGAAATTTGCAGTATCATCACTTTCCATCTCCAACAACCTTCCTGAGATACAAAGTTCTACCACCAAAACTATAGCTGTTGCTGTTAACGGCATCACTGCACCTGGAAAATATGTGATCGGTACAAACGGGCAGTCGAGCATCAGCTATACGGTAACATCATCATCGGCTGGAAAAGTTAAATCCAGTTCGACATGGTCTACTACTGCTGCTGGTGGAGCAGGGGAGCTTGAGGTGACGGCTATTGATCCAGTCAAACGGACGATCAAAGGCACCTTTTCAGCTACCCTGGTCAGTACTGTGAATGCATCGGCGAGGAAAACCGTAACTGCGGGTGCGTTTTATCTAAGTTATTGATATTTAAGTAAGAAATATTAATTTGCCGGATGTCTTTCGACCAGCTGATCAACTATTTTATGCCCGCCGAAATGCGCGAGAACAGCACGCATCCCCGATATGATGAATTCAGGGTTGTCATCAGCTCGGCACTATTTGCCATCCCGCTGATACTGTTGTTTCCTTTGTTTCTGCTTTTTATGCATAAACCGGTAATTGGCTATGTGGTTAACGAAATACTGTTGATCATCATGATATTCTCGGTCAGGTTATTTGGACATTATCGTATACCTATGACGATTACCGCGCTGACCACTTATGTCATTATATATGGGTGGATCAGCGATTCGGGAATGATCTATTCTTCTAATGTTGCCATCCTGCACATGTACTTGCTTGGGGCGGTCTGGGCCGATAAGAAATACGGCTGGTGGGCAATTTTTGGTAACCTGTTCATGTTCGGGTTTATCTACTACCAAACCCTGCAGGCGGGCTTACCAGTTCCTGTGCACAGCGTTTTGGGCGGGCCGCTGTATGCATTGGGTATGAACTGTTTGATCACGGTATTTTTTGGTGGTTTTATGGCTTATCAGCAACATGACCAGGAAAGGAACCGCGCGAGTATCAGGGCCCTGCAGGATCAAAAGATCAGCATTCTGGATGAAGCGGTAATTAAGCGCACTGAACAGCTGAATGTAATGCGTGAGACCATTGCCACCGACTTTCATGATGAGACGGGGAATATGCTCTCTGCGATAACGCGGCAGGCTGCATTGCTGAGATCGAAATTAACGGATGCTCATGAAGTGCAGCCGATTGTACAGCACATTATCCAAAATAGCAATGCCTTGTACGCGAGCAGTAAGGATTTTCTATGGCATTTGAATCATAACAGTGACGACCCCAGGGAGGTATTTGCCTACCTGACGGCCTATGGACAATTTTACTATAACCAATTTGATATTGCGTTCTCCTCTGAGGCAGATGAATGTCAACAAATGCAATTTGAGCCATTGGCTGCGTTAAACATCATTCTTATCTTTAAGGAAGCAATGACTAATGTGATTAAACATGCTGGTGCAACGGAAGTTAATTTGATTATGAGCTGTCAGCCCCATACGATCAATTACATGCTGCTGGATAACGGATCATGGAAAGCTCCTGACCAGGGTTCTGAGCATTATGGACTTTCTAATATGGAACGCAGGTGTAAGAAGAATAAGTTTCATTTGCATATCGTTAAACTTGCCACGGGTACAACAATAGAAATATCGGTGCCTGTTTTTAGTCCGGAAGAACGCTAAATATGGAAAGGCGAATCACTATTGTTGAAGACAACAGCAAAATACGGGAAGGCTTTGCTGAGATTATTGACAGCACGCCTGGTTATGTGGTGTGTGGGCAATATGGCAATTGCGAAGAGGCGTTGAAAAAGTTGCATGCGGATGCTCCGGATCTGGTATTGATGGACATTGACCTGCCGGGAATGGATGGTATTGAAGGAACGCTTCGCATTAAAAAACAGCTGAATGATTGTGTGATTTTGATTATCACTGTGCTGGAAGACAGCGACAAGGTATTCCGGTCACTCTGCGCGGGAGCTGGTGGATATATTGTTAAAAATTCTGACACAGAAGATATCATTAAGAATATCAGCGAAGCGCTATCGGGCGGAGCACCCATGAGTCTGCGGATTGCTAAAATGGTGGTTCAATCGTTTGCCCGTCCGCAAGACTCGCCTTTATCAGAACGTGAAAAGGATGTGCTTCGGGGGATTTCGGAGGGAAAGACATATTCTAAGATTGCGCTGGATCTGTTTATCAGCAAAGAGACGGTGCGCAGTCATATCAAGAACATCTATCAGAAGCTGGCTGTTAACAGCAAGGCTGAAGCTTTGAAGGTTGCCGGCAAGAATAGGTGGATTGGATAATCCGTGCCGCATCGGGCTGTCATGTAAGTATAGGTGCCGTTAATATGCCTTTTAAAAAGCATATATTGATTCAAGTAGAAAAGCCTGAATCTTTCGGTTCAGGCTTTCATGCTATTGATCAGGACTTTTTAATGAGCTGCAAATTAGCAAGGATATTCACTTCGTCTGATACGACTAATTTTCCAGCAGTGGTGAGGCCTTTCCAGGTAAGCCCGAACTCTTCTCTGCTTATTTTTCCTCTCACCGTAAAACCTGCACGTCTTTGGCCATCGAGACCTACTGACATCCCGCCAAACTCACCCTGGAGCAATATCAATTTGGATATGCCCTTGATGGTAAGTTTGCCCCGAATCTTAAAATCCCGCCGGTAGGCAGATAGATGTGATGGTGCATCCATTCCCTGTTTTTCAAAGAAAAGGCCTTCGAAGGTGATCTGTGGATGTGATTTAGTATCAAAAAAGTCATTCGACTTGAGGTGCTCATCTCGTGGTTCGTGACCGGTACTCAGAGAATCCACATCCGCTGTGACCAGCAAGTCGGTTACCTGCCCAAAATCATTTCCTTCGGTCTTGACACTAACGCTGAAGATGCCGATGTGACCGCTTAAGGTACTGATCATGAGGTGCTGGATCTTGAAGATCAGCTCGCTATGCAGCGGGTCTATTTCCCAATAACTGTAGGGTTCATTTTGGCTATTGCTGTTCATGATGGTACGTATTAATTAGACATGCTTGTTCAAGAATTTCGCGAACGCTTTCCAGCAAATCAGGAGATTCAAATAGTCCGGTAACCGTTAGCGTTAATTCGTCGTTGAAAGTAGCCACGCCAACTGTTCTTGCTTCAGGGTGGGGCGTAAGCACCATTGGACCCCATATATGGATCAGCTGCAAAGATCCGTAGGTGGTTTCAAAACAGAGTTTACCCAGGTTAGTCAGCATGACTTCATGTGCGGTACCTGCAGCCAGCGCCTGGAGGATTGTTTCGATACTGAGGTTGCTGTTGAATAGCTGCTGTGTTGCTAAAGTGTCGTTCTTAATCCACCCGGCATCTTGCGTCAGCGCGACATGCTGCCTCACCTGGCGTGCAAGTTCCCAGAAGGTATGGCTGGACGGGGGGTAGGAGGAAGTGACTATATTGAGCAGCAGGCTGAAATCTTCACCCATTTTCAGTGTTTTGCGTGCAGAAATAGGATGCATGATCCTGACGGTTTCTTTTTGCAGGGGTTCATTTCTCAAAGCCATGACTAATGCGGCACCCAAAGCACCATGAACGGTAGTGTGTTCTGATTTTGCGTTCCTTATCAAAGCTTCTGTTTCTGTTTTTGAAAGGCTTACGTAGGATATGGATGTTTTTTTCCTGGTCAGTGGCTGCGGCAAACCGGGATGATCTGTAACGTTTTCTGATTGGCTCGCGATCAGTTCAACGCCAATGATTTCATCAAGGGAGGGAACTGCTGTAAGGCTTGCGATCGTTTGGCCTGAGATAACATTTAAGATATCTCTGATGACCAGAGCGACTGACATTCCATCAGAAATGGAATGGTTTGCTACAAATATGAAAATCGATTTTCCGGATTGCTGTATCAGGACAGCCCTGACTAATGGTGCCAGGGAGAAATCGAAAGGTTCATTGAGTTCGTCTGTTACGATTGTTGACCAGTCCTCACCGGGCTTGGTATAAACTACGCGCAGTGGGATTTTGCATCCGTTAACATGTTCTAAGGCTGCAGTGTGGTAGGAACTTCCTGTGATACGCACCGAAAGGTTAGGGTGACGGGTTTGCACAAGATCTATAGCAT